>Ga0153954_1000054_pt1 | contig 110846 bp, 94 predicted proteins | sample TSFL038MetaG_FD_102277 | JGI IMG/M metagenome (GOLD analysis project Ga0153954, IMG submission 102277) | Attine ant fungus gardens microbial communities from Florida, USA - TSFL038 MetaG | ecosystem: Host-associated > Fungi > Mycelium > Unclassified | place: USA: Florida, Wekiwa Springs State...
AGGAAAAAGGCCTTGTATGCTTCGGAATCACAAATTGGAAAAGATGTTATCAGAGACTTAGATTTGAGTGATTTTGCTGCATAAACAAATAATATAAAATCATCACCCTAGCCCTGGGCATCGTCCAGGGATGATAATTGAAATAAATTTGCAGCCTGTAAGGCTGCTAAAACATACTTAAAACGCAGCCCTTCAGGCTGCACATTTAATCTACAGACTACCCAGGGCGATGCCCTGGGCTGTTGCACCTTTAGTCCTTCGGACTGTAAGAGCGGTTCGAAATAGGCTTAAGTTGATGGTTACATGCCTTCCATTCGCAGCAACCAAAACAAACTAGCGCTCCTTAATCCTTAACCTAACGCGTAGGGGCAGGGGTACGGGTAATTTTCATTACCATTGTAAAAAGCCGCTGAAAAGCCGATGGATATCCTGATAAGTTAAAAAGATGAAAAAGGCAATCAATAGGACCGCAAAAGGCAAAATCAGCTTTTCCAATGTTTTAGGATGAATCCTCCGTCTGGACACCAATTCAAATAGGGAGAGGAGGATTGTCCCTCCATCCAAGACAGGGATTGGAAGCAGGTTAAGCACGCCTAAATTGAGGCTGATTGCGCCAAGCCAAAATAGAGCTTCTTTTATTCCAATCATCCAGTTGTCGGTCACGACTTGAACGATGCCGATAGGCCCGCTGATCCATTTCGGATTTAGGGATCCGGAAACTAGTGCCGTTAAGGTGCGCCAAATTTCTGAGAAGACACTTTTAAATTGAGCTATCGGGGAAGGATTATAAATCACTTTTCGATCTTGCACTCCTGGAAGCCCAAGGAGAAGCTGCTTTTCTTGATTTTTGAGCAAGGCAATCGCATGGGCGCGCTTTTCGGGATCTTCGATATTTTCGACTTCCTTTTTCTGTTCCAATAGCTCGGCATTCAACCAAGCCTGCCTTTCTGGGCTAAGTTCAAAGTCACTGCGCATCTTGGGGGTGATAGGATTGAGGAGGTAATAATTTCCTGCCTCTTTGATCGGATGCGACGTTCCGATACTTTGGGTGATTTTGCGCAATTCGCCCCAATTCATTTGATTGTCGAATTCTTCATCGGCCAATTTCCACGATATTGGAGAGGTGAGTTCTTTGTTGCGTTCGACAATGATATTGACGTAGTGCTTTTGCAACCTTGCTAAAAGTTCATAAGATGTGTTTATTGGGAAGCCATCGATGGCAATGATTTTGTCATTGGGAAGCAAAGGCGCTTCATTAGCGGAGAAGGGATATTGAGGGAAGGCTTCGTTTTCGTTTTCTCTATCGATAAATTTAATTTCGTTTTCGACAACGCCATCATTAGTAAGATTATAAGGAATGGCATAAAGCTTTTGAAGCTTGATGTTATTTAACTTAGCTTCATATTGCCAATCGGTGAGCTCTTCTTTAAACTCAGGGTCCATTTTCAACTCTTGAACCGGCACTCGAGGAACACGTTTTAAAAGAATCTTGTCACCACGGCGAATGGTTAGAAGAACTCGGTGGTCGTTGAGTAAATGACTAAGTTCCTGGCTTGAAAAAACCATGTTGCCGTCTGCCCAAAGAATCCTATCTCCATATTCAATGCCACTATGCTGTAAGGGAGATCCTTCAGGAAGCGGATTATCCTGTCCTCCTGGCAATCTGCTATAGACGATGTAATTGGCAGAAGCTGTGATGCCTGTCGTCAAAATTCCCTTTTCAAGAGCTTGAGGATGAGGATAGGTCTTGACTTTATAGTCAAAAGGCTGTTTTTTTCCGGCGGCATAATTGATTTTAATGCCTTTGATGTCCACTGCTCCTGAACTTGTCATGGGAACATAGAGGTGATCTTTTGCGCTCTGAAAAGGCTGGGAGTTGTAAGCAAGTATTTCGTCGCCTGGTCGGATACCATCGCTATATAATTCTGAGCGAGGATCTACCCAGCCAATTTTTTGGGTAAATTCGGTGAAATTCTTTTCACGTCCTCCAAGAGCCCAGATGAAGGCGAAGATGAGGAAAGCGAGTACCAAATTCACAAAGGGTCCCATGAAGGCGACTTTAATTCTATCAAGAGGGGATTTGCCAAAAAATCCGTCAGGGATTTCATAAGGATTACGTCCATCCTCATTATCTTGTCCTGCGATTTTCACGTACCCGCCAAACAGGAGCCATCCGATTTGCCATTTGACGCCATTGCGTTCCCACGAATAGATTGGCCGGCCGAAGCCTATAGCGAATGTTTCCACGCGCATTCCCACACGGCGCGCCATAAAATAATGGCCGAGCTCGTGGACAAAGATGAGAATGCTTAAACCGAATATGGCAAGGAGGATATATAGCAAATTAAGAATCATAATTAACGGTCACCTTTTTAGAAATTCCTTCTTAAACTCCTGATTGAGGCCTTATGATCACTCAGATTCGAATTCTTTTCCTCTAGGAACTCGCAAAAATAAGGCTGCCATTTGGTATAATATGGCTGCCTTATTTTCAGAGCTACGTGCGAGCTCCTAGAGAGAAAATAATTTCGAATCTGAGTGATCATAAGGCCGCAATCAGGGGTTAAAGAAAATATATATTACCATAAACCGACGTAAACTGCTAATCGAAAATGCTGGCGGCTTCTCGCCGTGCTTGGTCATCCATCTGTAAAATGTCTTCTAAAGAGTTTATTGCCTGGATCTGATGGCTTGACATCAGCTTTTCTAAGTTGGTAGCAATGGAAGGCCATGAGATCTGTTTTTCTAGAAATTTGTTAACTAAGACTTCGTTGGCGGCATTCATATAGCAGGGGAGCGTGCCGCCCGCTTCCACGGCATGATAAGCTAGATCAAGGCAGCGAAATCTTTCTCTATCTGGAAGAGAAAACTGCAAGGTTCCATACTTAATAAAGTCAAAGGGTTCGAGGCATCCTGGTAATCTTTCCGGATACATTAAAGCATATTGGATAGGAGTCAACATCGAGGATTCGCCCAATTGAGCTAGAAGCGAGTTGTCGACATACTCGACTAAACTATGAATGATGCTTTGTGGATGGATAACCACGCTAATAGATTTAATGGGAATATCAAAAAGCCAATGCGCCTCGATAACCTCCAGTCCTTTATTCATCAGTGTTGAACAATCAATCGTGACTTTTGCTCCCATCGTCCAGGTGGGATGGCATAATGCTTGCTCCACGGTCGCTTTTTGAAGCTGTTCCGTTGTGAGCAAACGAAAAGGACCTCCTGAAGCCGTCAGGATAAGTCGGCGGACGCTACTTTTTTGTTCTCCTCGAAGGCATTGAAAAAGGGCACTATGTTCGCTATCGATAGGGAGAATCTGCACGCCATGTTTTTTTGCAAGGGCCATCACAAAGGCGCCAGCGGAAACGAGAACCTCTTTGTTAGCCAAACCAATATTTTTGCCAGATTTTATAGCGGCTACCGTTGGCAATAATCCGATGGTTCCTGCAATTGCTGAGACTACAAAATTGGCTTCGCTGTGGGCGCCGACAGCTTGAAGTCCCTCTATGCCTGATTCGATGCAGATATTGGGCAGGCGTTTTCTAAGAATTTTTGCTTGCTCGGAATCGTAAACAGCAATGAGCTCTGGGTGGAATTCTCGGGCCTGCGCTTCAAGAAGGTCGATATTAGATTTAGCGGCGAGAGCGATGACGCGAATGCGTTCTTTGAGATGACGTGCAATCTTTAATGTACTTTGCCCAATAGACCCAGTACTTCCGAGAATGGCAATTTTTTTCATAATAGCGATGAGTATAAAAAGAGAAGTTAATAAGAAGCAAGCAGAATGAAGAATGCAATGGGTGCAATTAAAAGTGTAGGTTGACAACGAATTCAGAAGAGGGGAATTCTGACTTCTGAATTCCCCTCTTCTGAATTCGTTGTCAACCTACACTTTATAATGATTGTACCCGAATCTTATTTTGTTGTTTTTTGCATCTTGCGCCTTTTATTCAAATCATTTATAATCGGCGGGTATCTTTCCGTCCAGACCAATCATCTGTGCGGAAACAGTGATGAAAAACAGTAAAACGACCATTTTTAAGGAGAAGGCACACATGCCGACTATTCAACAGCTTGTTCGACGTCCGCGCGCTCCTAAGAGAAAGCGTAGTAAGTCGCCAGCCTTGCAGAAATGTCCACAGCGCCGTGGAGTTTGTCTGCAGGTAAAAACAAAGACGCCAAAAAAGCCAAACTCGGCTTTGAGAAAAGTAGCCTGGGTCCGTCTTTCCACAGGACAGGAAGTCATTGCCTATATTGGCGGTGAAGGACACAACCTCCAAGAACACAGTATCGTTCTCGTTAGAGGCGGCCGTGTTAAGGACTTGCCTGGCGTACGTTACCATATCGTTCGCGGGACATTAGACTGTGCAGCGGTGAAAGACCGTAAGCAAGGAAGATCGAAATACGGGGCGAAAAGACCTAAGAAGTAACGCTAGGATACTCCTTATGGGTATCCTGGTTCGTGATTTGCAGTTTTGAATATAAAAAAGTGTGAATCACGCACAGGCTTCTCAAAAGAAGCCGGGTGAAGTGAAAGATCTTTCCTCCACAGGGAATTATCCCTGTAATATGAAAAAAATTGTAAACTATTACGAGGAAAAACATGTCAAGACGACGTCGTGCGGTTAAACGGGAAATCGAACCAGATCCTGTTTACGGAAGCACTCTGTTAGCAAAATTTATCAATAAGGTGATGGAACGCGGCAAAAAATCTGTTGCCCGACGCATCATCTACAATGCTTTGGACAAATTTGCCAAGAAAATCAAATCAGAAAATGCTCTGGAAGCCTTTGAGCAAGCTCTTGAGAATGCTAAGCCTGCTCTTGAAGTCAAATCCCGCCGTATCGGGGGTGCAACCTATCAAGTTCCTATCGAAATTCCACCAAACCGCCGTATCTCCATGGCAATGCGATGGATTATCGCTCATTCACGCGCGAAAACAGGACGCTCGATGGAAGATGGCCTTGCTGGCGAACTAGTTGATTGTTTCAATAATCAAGGAACAACGATTAAGAAAAAAGATGACACCCATCGTATGGCTGAGGCTAATAAAGCCTTTGCTCATTATAAGTGGTAATAGGAGGCACGCATGTCAAGACCCCCAAATGAAAAACTTCAAGACGTCCGAAATATCGGCATCATGGCCCACATCGATGCCGGAAAGACGACGACGACCGAGCGCATCCTTTACTACACAGGGCGTGTCCACCGCATGGGCGAAGTTCATGAAGGTGCCGCAACGATGGACTGGATGGAGCAAGAACAAGAGCGCGGTATTACGATCACATCCGCGGCGACCACTGTCTTTTGGAAGGGCGCCAAGATCAATATTATCGATACGCCTGGACACGTCGACTTTACAATTGAAGTCGAACGTTCTTTGCGCGTCCTAGACGGCTCTGTCGCTGTCTTCTGTTCTGTATCAGGTGTCGAACCTCAGTCGGAAACGGTGTGGAGACAAGCTGATAAATATGGCGTTCCTCGTATTTGCTTCGTCAACAAAATGGACCGGATTGGCGCAGACTTCTTCGATGCGATCAAAACGATGCGTGAAAAATTGCATGCGAATGCGATTGCTGTGCATTGTCCGATCGGCGCTGAAGCAGAGTTTAAAGGCATGGTGGATTTGATCACCATGAGAGCCCTGTTCTTCCACGATGAAACTCTTGGAGCTGACTGGGAAGAAACAGAGATCCCTGCCAACCTGCTAGAACAGTGCCAAAAGATGCGTGCAGAGCTTCTAGAGGAACTGGCGACTGTCGATGAAAACAATGAAATTTTCATGACAAAGGTATTGGAAGATCCAGATTCCCTGACGCCGGCAGAGATTCATGCTGTCATTCGTAAAGGCGTATGCGAGAATAAATTCAATCCTGTGCTTTGTGGATCTGCCTTTAAAAATAAAGGCGTTCAACAGCTTCTTGATGCTGTTGTCAACTGGATGCCTTCTCCGCTAGATCGTGGTGAAATCAAAGCTCACGACCTCAATACAGGTGAAGAAATCATTCTACACCCTGCTGATGATGGTCCATTTGCAGCTTTGGCTTTCAAAATCATGACAGACCCCTATGTGGGCCGCCTAACCTTCATCCGCATCTACAGTGGTACGTTGACCAAGGGAATGAACCTGATCAACAGCACCAAGGATAGCAAGGAAAGAATATCCCGCCTTCTGGAAATGCATGCCAACAAGAGAGAAGAACGGGAAGAATTCCATGCAGGCGATATCGCTGCTTGTATCGGCTTGAAAAAGGCAAGCACCGGAGACACTCTCTGCTCGCCTGACAAGCCTTTATTACTTGAAAAGATGGAATTCCCTGAACCTGTGATTTCCATGGCTATCGAACCTAAGTCGAAGGCCGACCGGGAAAAACTTTCCATGGCCTTGTCCGCATTGTCGGAAGAGGATCCTACGTTCCGTGTTTTCACCAACGAAGAAACAGGACAGACGATTATCGCTGGTATGGGCGAACTCCACTTGGAGATTCTCCATGATCGTATGAAACGTGAATTCAGCGTCGAAGCCAACGTCGGCAGGCCACAAGTTTCCTACAAGGAAACGATCACAGCGCCAAGCAGCAGCCAAACCAAATATGTCAAGCAGTCAGGCGGCCGTGGACAATATGCTCACGTGGAACTCAATATTGAGCCTAATGAAAAAGGCAAAGGCATTGAGATCAATAATAAGATTGTCGGCGGTGTGATTCCAAGGGAATATATCCCTGCGGTTATCAAAGGGATTGAAGAAGGAATTACAACAGGCGTTCTTGCTGGCTATAGCCTCGTGGACGTCAAAGTTGATATCGTCTTCGGTTCCTACCATGACGTTGATTCCAGCGAAATGGCCTTCAAGATCTGCGGATCGATGGCTGTGAAAGATGCTGCCCGTAAGGCAAAACCAATTATTCTTGAACCGATCATGAGGGTTGATGTGACGAGTCCCGAAACTTCGATGGGCGACGTCATCGGCGACTTAAACCGCCGCCGTGGCCAAATTGTCGGACAAGAATCTCATAAGGGAGCGATCATTATCCATGCGGAAGTTCCTTTAAGCGAGATGTTTGGTTACTCGACTCAACTGCGCTCCTTGACTTCAGGAAGAGCGACATATGTCATGGAACCTAGCCACTTTGAGCGGGTACCCACGAAAATTCAAGAAGAAATCATTAAGAAGTAGGTTCATAAGAATATTATGGCAAAACAAGAAAAGCAAATTAAGCAGCAGGAGAAGCAACAGCCAAGGCAGGCACGGCAGAAGATCCGCATCCGCCTTAAAGGCTATGATCAACGCATTTTGGATCGTTCGACTGCTGACATCGTAGAGACAGCAAAGCGTACAGGTGCTGGCGTCGCTGGGCCTATTCCTTTGCCGACACGCCGCGAAACGTACACTGTGTTGCGTTCGCCAAATATCGACAGAAAATCGCGCGAACAATTTGAAATTCGCACGCATAAACGTCTCGTCGATATTCTCAATCCTACAGGCAAAACCATCGACGCCCTTAAGACGTTGACTTTGCCAGCAGGGGTCGACATTAAGATTAAAGCAGCCTAAAACACGTTGTTTTTGTCTGCGTCCTGTAAAGTCCCGCCGAGTCATCTGCGGGACTTTTTATTTTTTATGAGGATTTTTTCCAGATGCGGCCATCGATAATGGTTCGAAATTGATCTGTGGAAGAATATTCTGCATGAAGCATGTAGTCGCCATTATCTTGCAGCTCATAAACTTCAAAGCCTTCAAATTCTGGGTGGCCTCGGAATTCCCAAGCGATCGTTTTAGCATCAAAAACACCTTTGCCTTCGACTGTTCCCAATAATTCGCTTGTCAATTCGATTGTGAATGAGTTTTCCAAAACGTCAGAAATGGTGAACTGATTGAAGGCACTTTCTTCTCCCCCTTCCATTTCCACTTGCTGTTCACAGCGAACTGGTCCATTATCTTCCTTTTCAATTTGCCATTTGGTATAAAAGCGCAGCCATTCAGGAGATGCGCTGAAGCTGATCCTGCCTTCACCAATCCATAAACCAGGGAAAAAAATAAATTCGTGCGGCATTAAAACATGAACCTCCGGCTATAAATACTTTGTAAAATTCCCAACGCGACCATCGTAGAAAGAATAGATGAACCGCCATAAGTCACTAGCACCAATGGAACACCAGTAATAGGCAAAAATCCGCTCATCATACCAATATTGACGAGAATATGCATCGCCAAATACACGCTAATCCCTGCAGAAAGCAGTCGACCAAAAGGATTACTCGCCACTGCAGTCACCTGAAAACTAAAATAAATTAAAGCGTAAAAAAGTACCAACATCAAAAGCAGTCCAAAAAAACCGAATTCTTCTCCAAATGCCGGGAAAACAGAATCTGTGAACGCTGCAGGCAGCCACCCACCTCCAGTATAGTCTCCTGAACGCCATCCTTGTCCTGTCAAACCTCCCAAAGCAATCGCAATCCCTGCCGCCTTCTGGTGATGCGTGCTGGGATCTAGGCGATCGAATTGGTAATCTTTGAGGACTTTTGTCGCATAAGGCCTTAATTCTTCATGGGAAATGACATTTAAAAAAATTAGCGCGACGACAACTAAAACGCACCCCCCAAGCCATGTCATGATTTTAATGGCAAGGGGATGGACATTTCCAAAATAGAACATCACCAATGTAACGGGAAAAAGCACAAGGGCAGTCCCGAGATCAGGTTGTTTGAGAATCAATATGAAAGGAATTCCCGCAATAAGACCTCCAAACATCACTGTACTCCAACTTCTAGCCTGGGATTGCCTGCGTTCTAAAAACCAGCTTAATGTGATAACGACAATAAGTTTAGCGCTCTCTGAGGGTTGAAAATTGGCGTTGACTAAAGGCAGTCGATACCAGCGATGAACGTGCTGAATTGAATCGGTAAAGAAAAGTCCAACAAGTAAAACGACAATGATCCCATAGAGGGGCCATGTCCATTCCCGCAATTTGTTGTAATCAAAGCCGGCAACGAAAACAAAGACGGCACTGCCTATGAAAAACCAGCGCAGCTGCTGTTTGACAAGAGGTGTAAAAAAGCCCTCTACAAAACCTCCATCAGGGGTTGCTTCAGCAGTATATGAGGAAACCACAAGAAGGCTGATCAACATCAATCCTAGAACAACAGGAATGAGTCGAAAATCCATACGAGAGAGATGACGATAGCTCCACATGGTTTTTGCAAAGATTGAGGGTTTAGAATTAATGATCATGATATCGAGATTGGCTCTCTCTTGCAATAGCGTTTAAACTCAAGTTATTGCATACTTTCTAAAAAGGGACACTAGCGACTTAAGGATAGTCCGAAGGACTAATTTGTTCTCTCCCGAAGGGAGAGAATAAAATTGTTCCTTTTCTAGGTCCCTAATTATTATATGGATATTATTCGCCATCATTTCAACACGATCATTTCCACAAATACTTGGGGCAAAGAACATGCCCATGAATTTCCTCGTGATAAAATCACTTTGATCACTGCTGATGAGCAAACAGGCGGTCGTGGAAGATTCAACCGCCGTTGGGAATCTCCCGCAAACCAAAATATTTATGCTTCCTTTTGTTTTCTTATCGACAAAGAGCGCAAGGATACAGGAAACATTCCTCAAGTGTTGGCCCTTTCAACGACCAAAGTGTTGCAAAAGATGAGCTTTCGCCCAGAATTGAAATGGCCAAATGATATCCTCTTGTCAAAGAAAAAAGTTGCCGGCATTTTAGCAGAGACCGTTTCATTTCCAGAAGGAATGTGGATGATTGCCGGAATAGGGGTGAATATCAATCTCTCCTCTGACTATTTAAACAAAATCGATCGGCCTGCGACTTCTCTTTATTTAGAAAAACATCAAAATTTCGATATAGAAGATGTTTTGCTGCAATTGCAGAAAGAATTTTGCAATGATCTAGAACTTTTTTTTAAGAAGGGATTTGCTCATTTTCTCCCTCTCTATCGGCAATGCTGCCATGCCGACTCGAAACAACTGATCCGTTTTCATGACAACCGTCAAATCTGGGAAGGCCATCTCCATTCCATCAATGAAGATGGATCGCTTTCTCTCGAGCTTCCTTCGGGTCAAATCAAGACCTTTGTCGCCGGGGAAATTCTCTTTGCCAATGAATAATAAATAAGAAAGGTTAAAACGCAAAGAAGCGGCATAAGATGCTAAGACGCAAAGAGATGTTACTTCTTTGCGTCTTTGCCTCTTTTGAGCTTTCTTTGTGTTTTATGATAATAAAAATATTAATTAGCATAACAATTTTATTTTTATTAAAATAAATATAAGGTTTAACGATTTTATCTTGGAAGGTGGAGTATGCTAAATCTTGATTCAGGTTCTAATTTTCCAATCAATCGATTCCAGTATCATTTAGAAGAAAAAAAATTTAGCACGGAGTGGATAGATGATCCGAAGAAGAAAGGCCGGTTTTGTCCAAGAAGTAAAGTTGAAATTGCATTTGATAATAATGGAGTGGTTAAAATTCAACACTTTACGCAAAATCGCTTTCAACATTTGGCCAGTAGTTTTCTCTCTTTGTTCGGTAAAAAGGATGTTTTCAAAGACGAAAAATCCCTATATCACTATCAACCAAGCCAACAAATTTTAGATAAATATAAAAATAAAGATATAAAACAGCTGAATAATGACGAATATAATGCTCTTTTCAAATTTTTCACATTATCCCAGAGAACTTATACCTTTGATGGTTTGAAGAGTAAAATTGTTACGATCCTAGAAACTCAAAATCCCACAGAAGAAGTTGCTCGTGAAGCTTTTAAACAGCCTACATCTCCTGCAAGAGTAGAGCTAGCGGCGACTGTAGTGCTTCCAAAAACATCGCCTGAGATTGAAAAAGCCGATGAAGAACTCAAACAACGGTCTCAAGAGCTTAAGGAAAGACTTGGAGAAGCAAAGCATCGTTTAGATGAATTGAAAAGACACCCTACACTAGAAATAAATACTGCCTTAGAGAAAGCTTTGATGGACTTAGAAGTTATCCCTACAGAAAAAGAAAGTTTAGCTCAATGGGAACAAAAGGCTAATAAAGCTTTAAAAGAAGTTGATGATCTTGAAAAAGGTATAGAAGAACATCAGCAAAACCTGCAAGCATGGCTTAGTGCTTCTAAAGAGCCATCGAAAACTCCTGTTACAGAATTTGAAGTCAAAGAAGAAGAAAGGGAAGAAAAGGAATTTTCTGGTGAACCGGATCTAGGACAAGATCTAGGAGAGCAAACAGGAGACCTGTTCCAAGCCCAACAAGAAACTATCCCTAAGAGTGAAGTAGAGGATAAGGAGGGGCCTAAAGAAGAAGCAAGACTTGACAAGGATTTAGAGCGGCAAAGAGAAGCCGCAAGAAGAGCTGAATTTATTCAAAATTCTAAGTCCTTATTTCAAAAACAAAGAGACGACCTGTTGCAAGCTCAACGAGAAACTAAGGATGAAGTAGAGGTTAAGGAAGAACCTAAAGAAGAAATAAGGCTCGACAAGGATTTAGAGCTGCGGCAAAAAGAAACGGAAAGAAGAAATCAACTTGATCAGAATGCCAAAAGATACATTGAGAATTTTGACCATACACTTGAACACATTCAGTCAATCGATCCGGATATTTACCAAGTATTGCTGACGTTAAGAAATGATTATGAGAAGTTATTAGCTTCGGAAAAAGAGTATAAGGCTTTGCCTGGCAAAGATATCTCGAGAGAAAAATCATTTAATGATGATTTGGAAGGATTGATAACGCAAGCACAAGCGACTTTTATTCAGGTACAAAAAGCATCCCTTCGCAAAGTCAAAGAGAAAAAACCTGAAGCTATAGTGACAGCCGCTGCGATGATGCAAAATGCTGCAGTAGGTATGGTAGGTATAATGTCGACTATAGCAACAGCTTTAGCTGCCCAAATTGCGCGCGAAGTCAAAGCTCCAGAAACATTGACGACAACTACAACTAGTGAAACTGCTGAAGCAACAGTAGCAGGTCCTGAAGTAGAGGAACCCATTGCTGAGCAAGTGGTCAAGGAATCAGTGACGGTAGAGAAAGAAGAGATAGAAGAGCCAATTCAACTCGAAGATCTCGCTCTTCTCTTCAAGGAACCTTCATTGGAAAAACCAGATCTTTCTCTTATTCCGCAAGATACGAGAAGGGGAGTTATTCCGAAAGACACAAGAGGCGGAGTAGCAGCCGCTTCTGTAAATCTAGAGGCGCTCACTACCTATTTAAATGCAGAAAAGCCGAAGAGAGGACAGACGACGCTATTTGCTCAATTTAAAAATCTTTATGACAATGCAGTAGAAAATAATGATTTCTTGAAATTGCAATGGCTTACTTTAATTGTTAACAACCGTCTACAAAGTCTCAAAAAACCAGCCTCTTCAGCAAGATTAGCTCTGACAGCACCATCAGAAGAAGCTGAGACGGCTTTAGCAGCTCCAAGCGCTCAACAGCTAACAGCGGTGCAGCACGAGATCGATCGTCGTCTGCTTGATTTGATTAAAGGAAATAAAGGTCCTGGAAATTGGATTTTGAGCGCCTCTGAGGAACTCGAAAAAGCAATGCCGGAATTTGATGTCAAAACGGCAACTCCTGAAGAGCTTGAAGTGATTTCAGCTAGTCAGGACAATGCTTTCCAAACGCTAGCCAATGAGCTTCTTAGAATGACAGAAATGATTAAAGAAAATGTAGAAAACAAAGACAAGGCTTTCAGCGATGAACGTGAAAATTTGGAGACACACCTCTCCGTTGAGTCTCCTTTTGATCCAGTCAAAGATCGAATCCTAAGCATTCATGATAAAGTCATTCTAGAACCCTCGAAACCTGCATTTGGAAAAGAGGATCAAATTGATGTGATTGCAGGCGAAGCATTCATTCGAGATGAGGAATTAGCTTATGCTTATGAAGTGAATGGAGCTTTAAGAGATCTTGCGGGATCTCTTTATTCACTTGAAGAGCGAATAAAAGATGCGGAGAAGCTGGTTGAAGGAGGGAAGGGAGTTCCTTACCTCACAAAACTTCATGAATTCGATACAGAGACTGATATCGATGCCATTGAAACTTTAGACGATATTAAAACGTTAGATAAAGAACTAGTGGCTCGTGAAGCTCAATTGACAAGTCTTATCGAAAATGCAAGGAAAGCCGAGCAGAAGAGAGCTGAGATCGCACAACACATCGATGACTTTGTCAAACCGCTCCTTGAACGTGAAAAAGAGAAAATCAAGGAATTGGAAACAACGTTCGACGTTCCATTTGAAGGGATTGAAAAAGCCCTTAACAAAATTGAAGCTGAATTTAACAGACAAAAAGAAGTGTATAAGGCACCTGGAAGATTTTGGGGAAGTACTTCAAAGCCAGTTTCAGAGTTAAGCCTTGAAGAGCTTGAAGATCATTCCAAGGCCGTTGATAAACGCATTCATCAAGAAGAGGTGCGCTTTGAAAAAGATCCATTTAAATTAGATGCGGCTCTAAAAGCTACTGCCAATTTTAAGGAAACACAGAGACAATTAGAAGGACAAATAGGGACTTTGAGTTTCACCAGAGGAAAAGAAGCTGGAGCTTATGCTTTAAAACGAGCCAATGAGCGTGAAATTAAGGAACTTAACTATTATGCTAAATACTACGGGACGGGTACCTATTTGGCAGGAGTGGTTACAGCCATTGAAGAAGCCACGGATCGGCTGAAAGACAAAGCAGATCAGGTAGGTAGACAGAATGAAGAGATGAATCTCTTAAAAGTCTTGAAACAATTACCACAACCTGTCGAAGCTAACATGGCAAAATCGAACTTCCTCAATGATGTCAATGGCCAACTTTCAGATTATAAACAAAAAATCGAGAAGCAGGCAGACAGCTTCCGCATGCCAATTGCTGACGATGTCACTGTTCAGCTTTTTCTCAATTCATTTGAATCACTTTATAAATATGTTCATGACAGTGTTGAGCATTTACTAGATGAAGGCAGTCGCGCAGGTGCAAATTTGTCTTCTTTATCTGGTAAAAACCTTATCGATTATGAAAAGCAGGCCTTAAAAGCTATACAAGATGGTAAAGATAGTTTGATGCCCATGCTGGAAGTTCATGATAAGGCTGTAGAAGCCCAGCAAAAATATAGTGAAACAATCGACACAGCACAAATGCAGCTAGAGCGGTTTAAGGCTCAAGCGAAGGCGGAACCTCCAGGTCAATTATTTTATATCGATCAATTGCAAAAAGGTCTAGAAGAAGCAAAAAATTCTCGCGAGGAGTTCTTTTCTGAGAAAGGGCGGACTTTACAGAATTTTCCGGATATTGAAGAGTTTGCTACTACTCTTGGCCATGCCAGAGAAGACCTTATCAGCATTTTGGATAATCTGGAGCCTTCAGGACTTTCCCTTGTTGAGCAGCTAAGGGCTTCTGAAGAGAATCCAGGGGTGCTTTCGGACAGCTCAGTCAGTATTCTTCGAAATGGGATTAGAAAAGCTGTTTCTAACGATATTAATACAAGTCTCAAGTTCATGGACAACTATATTAAACAAATTGATCAGCCTCCTTTTGGCGTTTATTTACCAGATAAGATTAAAGAAAAAATGCAGGGGACGATGGAGATTCAAAAAGAGGCTCTAGAAAAACTGGAGACTGAATTTCATTATAAAGCCCTTGTTGGAAATCAATGGATAAAATCACAGAACAATCCGAGTGAAGATGAGATGAGCGCAGCCCATTTTGAACTGTGGCAAAGTAGCGTTGCAGGAAAAATTAAAGAAACGGAGGACAGTTTAGAATCTACATTTCACATCAACGATCTTCGAGAAACGATGAAACTCTATAATGATTCGTTGGGTGAAATTTCGAAAAAAATTCAAGAATTTCGTGAATTAGAGCCTCCAAATCTTCTGGCTGCACAGCAACTTCGAAAGTTTTTTATTGAGATAGGAAATAACCGCCAGCAGCTTGCACAACAAATTACAACACCTTCTGGTTTAAAGAAATATGCAGATTTTTTAAGGCAAGAATCGACCGAAATGCAGAAGAAAGCGGGTGCTGAATTTAAAAATTTACAACTAGAGGAGCAATTGACCAAATGTGAATTCGGTTCAACAGAGTATAACAAAGTGCTCAAAAAGCTTACCGACCAAGTAAAAAATGATATCATTGATTATAAAAATGATCTTAGTTGGGATACTCTACCACCTCAGCCATTAAATTACACGAAGGCATGGGCTGATAAAATTTCAGATTTTGTAAAACAAAAAGAAGGAGTAATAGGCCCTTACTCTAGTCAATATGAAGTTACGTCCATTCCCTTCCCAGAAATAAAACCCCTAGAACGATTGACGGCCAATGAATTTCTTTCATATAAAAAAGAAGTAGAATCTCTCATCGCAAAAGGAAGAGAAGATTTGGAAGCCATGCTGCCTCTCCAAAAGGTTGAAGATGCAAAAAAAACTTATGATATGGTAAAGGGTGAAGTCGATGATAAGCTGGCTTCTCTACGAGAAGAAGGTAAATATGCGCTTGCGGCTGACTTACAATGGGCTCTTGATGATCAGGCAAGCCATCTTAATGCCGCAGCAACGAATATCAACGGTACCAAAGCCATGCATCATTTTTCCCAAGTTGCTGGTGATGCTGTCGGTAAATTGGAAGAGGCCCTTAAGGATGTAACTCAGAGAGAAGCCGAGTTAAAAGCTGTACGTTTCGTTCTCACCGATGCTCAACAAATTGATTATTTAGAAAACCATTACAGAAGCGATCTTGATCGTTTAACAAAAATGGATGATTATCGAGATCTTAAAAAATCATTGTTGCAAGATTTAATTTCAGTGAGAGCCCGGGAGATAATGCAAAAGGCTGGAGATCTTCAACAGTCGTTGACAAGGGCGATCAACTGGAGGAATGACGTTTATAAGGAACATGAACCAATCCCTCAGGAACTTGTAGAAGAGATTGCAGAACTTAAAAATATAGTAAGTGAAATTGCGCCTTTCAATGATGAATTAGAAAGAATACAAGAAACGCCTCCTCCCAAGGATTGGTCTGATATCGAAAAGTATAATAAAGAAACTGAAGCTCGTTTAGGGGAAATTCAAAAGAGTTTGGATGCGATTAATCAGAAATTCATTCATCATATAAAGTTTGAAGTACCTCAGAAAGCATAATGTCTTCTTGGGCTATGCGTCCGATAGAAGGTAGTGCCATCGAACGCTTTTCATAGTCCAAAGGACAATCGCTCTTAAAAAATAATTATTAAATCCGCGAAGCGTTTTGGAGTGCAAAAACTAAGTTTTCTTCCAATTTAGCTTATGTTCGAATGCAAAAAACTCATTAAAACATAGGCTAAAGCGGAAGAGGACTTCCGCCCCCAATGCTTCGCGCATTTAATAATTATTTTAAAAAATGGGTGATGGTAAGGGCGTTGCACCTACTGACTACTGTCTACAGGCTACTGACTACCTTATTCTGAATTCCGACTTTTAAATCCTCATTTCCCGAAGGATGTTTCAATATCCGGGATGACGGTAATGTCGGGATGGACTTTAGCCCGCAAAACTTGTTGGATATAGGAGAGGGTGGTTCCGATTGAGGAGTAGCAGGAAGTGCAGGCTCCTTGATAGCCTATCACTAATTCTCTATCGTTAATCAAATTGAGGATGGTAACGCCCCCTGCATCCAAGGCGATATAAGGGCGGATATCTTGATCAAGGACTTGTTCGATGACGGCGATTTTCTTTTTGAGGGTCAGTTCTTTCCAGCCTGGATAGCCTCCTGGAATGACTTCGCCGATTTCAGCTGGTACTGGCGGAGCGACGTAGGTATCCGCGAAGGGGATATCCATGCATTGCTCTGCGGCATTGTCGATGGCTTCTAAAACGATGTTAAGATGAAGATAAGTCTCTTTTGGAAAGGCGGGAGTATCTGAACGGTCGCGCACTTGCTTATCGATGAGGTCGGCGCTAATTCTTCTGGCTTGATCGTAATTTTTCCCAACGAGCAGTTCACATGCTGCTTCAGCAGCTCCAATGAGAACTGACTGGCCAAAAACTTGAAATTTAGCGTCGATGATGATTCCATCGTCTTTATCGACAAGCCAATAGAGGTATATGGCGTTGCCGTCAGCGGCATTGCCATCTTTCCCTACAGCCAGGCGTACCTGACGTTCTTCAGCATCCTGAGATGTGAACCAGCCGGCAGAACGTGGGTTTTCGATCTTAGAGGCAAGCTTCTTGCTATAGCGTGCCCAAGGGAAGGACATTGTCAATGCAGTCAATCCCATGTCGTCTCCTTGTGGATGAATTGATGGGAAATTTTTCGCAGTTGCTTGACGCTTTCGGCAATGATTTCTATGGCGCGGTCGATATCCTCTTCGCTCGTTTCTCTGGAAAGACCAAAACTGATGGCACTATGGGCTAAGATTTCTTCGATTCCAGAAGCCTCGAGGACCAATCCGATCTGCTGATAGGTGCCACCACCGATACTGGCGTAGACGCCTTTACGGTTTAAAAGATACAAAAGCGCTTCATTGACGACACCAGGAAAAGCTATTGCTGTGCAGTTTGGAAGCCTTTCCTGATCTTGGAAGAGAGGGATAGCATCTGGCACAAGGGCGACGATTTCCGTTTCTAGTTTACTGCGCAGGCGAGCAACTTCCGTGTACATAAAATCGCGAGCATCGATAGCTTCGCGGGCAGCTTGTCCCATGGCAACGAGGTTGGCGACGCTAAAACTGCCGGCGCGGTGGCCTGCCTGTTCAATTCCTCCTAAAATAAATGGAGAGCACTTAATATCATGTTTAATATAGAGACCACCCGTTCCTGTTGGAGCATGAAAGGCATCTCCATTGAAGGTTAAAAAATGAGCAGGAACTTCTTCCCAATCTGCAAAAATTTTTCCTAGGACATGTGTCGCGTCAAGATGCAGGCGGACGCCCCTTTCTTCGCAGATGTCGTAGATCTCTTGGATGGGGTTGATGACACCTGTCAGTCCATTTGCCCAAGAGAGAGAAACAAGAGACGTTCGAGGTGTCATTGCTTCTGCCACCGCTTGAGCTGTTATGCGTCCATGCTTATCAGAAGGGGCGGTCTTATGGATACAGCTGAGCTGTTCCAAGCGTCCAGCTGCCATCATAGCAGGGGCCTCGTCGATGGATGAGGTGATGAATTGATTTCTTCCGGTAGGGAGAGTGACATCGAAATAGGTGGAAAGAATCACTTGGTTGACTCCTTCGGCACTAGAGGAAGTAAAGATGATATCATCGTTCTGGTTTGCGCCTAGAAGGGCATAAAGACCTTTTAAAGCCTCTTCGATAGCAGGCATTAAGTGTTGCCCCATTTGATGCGGTGCTGAAGGAACACCCCAGCGTTCGGTCAAGAAGGGTAGCATTTTGGCAATCGCTTCTTCAGAAGGACGGGTCGTCGTGTTATTATCGAGATAGATAGGAAGGCCAGACATTGTGATTTAGCAGGAGGTAGGTGTTTTTTTTACAAAAGAGCCATCGGTATAATCGTAAATGATAGGGGTTCCTGTCGCTAGCTCCAGATGAACCACTTGTTCTTTATTCAATCCATCGAGATACATGATGATGGATCGCAGGGAGTTGCCATGGGCTGAAATAAGTACATTGAGATTTTGTTCGAGTAAAGGGACGATTTTGTCTTTGAAACAGGGAATTGAACGCTTTGCTGTCATCTCTAAGCTTTCGCCATGAGGAGGGGCCACATCATAGCTTCTCCTCCAAATTTGAACTTGCTCAGCGCCGAATTTCTTGGCTGTCTCGGCTTTATTGAGACCTTGGAGTTCACCATACATGCGTTCGTTTAATTCCCAATAGTTGAAGACAGGGATCGTATGTTTTTTAGTTTCTTCGCTGTAAATCACGCCCCACTTATTTAGACGTTGATCTTCAGGATGTGAAATCACAGGGACTTTACCGGAACTATGCAGGCTCATAGCAAGCATTGCCGTCATTTGAGCACGTACAAGGGTTGAAGTGATGATGACATCAATAGGAATATCCTGAATGAGCTTGCCGGCGACAAAAGCTTCTTGGATTCCTTCTGCGGACAAAGGAATATCAACCCATCCCGTAAAAAGATTGAGTTTATTCCACTCCGATTGGCCATGCCGCATCATGATTAATTTACTCATTACTTCCACCTTTTATCTTATCATACTGCTGAGGGGAGAAACGCAAAAGAGAAAAATGTTTTACGGAAATTTAAACTTAACTTGATCGAATCTTAATAAATTTCTTATATACTCGTTTTTTAAATTTATAAATATAGATATTATGTCTTGGTTCAGCTTAAGTGTACAAGGTAAATCCGCTTGGGATTCGCATAGTTTTGTCAATGGTTTATTGACAGGTGGAGCTGCGGGAGGATTCATTTTCAAGCATTGTATTGAGGGGAGCTGGCTTCATTGCCGCATGCGTGAGGCTGCAGGATCGGCGTTTTCTGCCGCGCTAGCACCTAAGCTTATTCTTTATAGTCCTGATATTGCTGCAAAGATTTTGGAAAGAAGCATCGAACAGGAAAAAATTTATCATGTCGCAGGAAGGTTGCGAAGTCACTTGCATAAAATATCAAGAGAGGATGTGCTGGCAGCTGGTAAAGCCAGTTTAAATGCAATAAGGACAGCGACTTACCATTATCTTTACAGGGAGAATCCTTCTGCGCCACAGTTGGAGCCAAACAATGCTGTACGCCAGTCTCGCATTAAAAATTTTGTGAATCATATTCTTTCAAAATATCCTTCTGATGAAGCCCTTGCTCTTCTGGGACTAATCAAAGAAAGAAAATTTAAAGAATTTGCTCGGCAAGCAACAATCATGAACTTGCAGCCGACCTGCGAAAAGGCTGTCGAAAGCAGTATTGTTGCGGTCACTAAAAATGTCGGTAGCAAAGCGTATGACATGGCTACACGTAAAGTCATTTCTACCGCTCTTGTCGCAGCGACTTATCAACTATTCTTGACCACATTGGGATGGACTGCTGAGAATTTCTTGGCAAGCGAGCAATTGGATGGGCTAAATTCAAGCGCCGCTTACCTTCCATCAAGCTCTCATATCTTATGGGCATCAGGAGTCTATAATCTTGTTGAAATGGGCTATGCTCTTTGGTCCGCAGCTCATGCAAAGCAGGAAAATATTGAACTCGATAAGCAGCAGGTTAAAGAGATTGTCTTAAAATCTGTAAAAATGCCTCTTGTGAAAAAACTGCAGCAGAATTCGCTTTTCAAGACGCTCGGTGTAGCGGAAAACCAAAAAAATCTTGAAGCGATCGCTGAAAATCTCCTGTGCGAAGTCGTTGATGTTTATTGGTCAGATTTGCATAAAACTAAGTTTTTAGGCCTTCCTCTAGTATTATGAACCCTTTCATAAATTATCTTTTTATTATATAATATAATTAAAAAGGGATTTATGTTTTTTTCGTATCTCAAAAAAGCATGGTCTTCTTGGCGTAAGTCACTAAGTAATAAAATCTTTTGTTGGCTGCATTCTTTTGTTGTTCCCCTGCGTTACAAAATTGAAATTAAAGGGTCGGAATATTTAGACCTAAAAAAGGGAGGAGTGAATTCCTCTATCTTATTCCTCTCTAATCATACTAGCCATATTGATGCGACAGTCATTTCTGTCGAAATTTTAAAGAGGAAGTTGCCCTTGACAATTTGGGCACTCGATGAAACATTCAAACTGCCCTATTTGCGGTGGGCAGCTCGCCATAAAGAAACGGTTAAAGTTGTCAAGGTTCCTAATATCACAGAAAGGCGCTCTGAAAAGCATCAGAGCCATCTGCATAAATTGATTACCAGAACAGCGGACGGCTTAAGGAAAGGGGAAAACTTTTTGATATTTCCTTCCGGCTGTTTAAAGAAAACGCCAGTGGAAAAAATGGAGGGAAAATCAGCGATTCCCTTGCTTTTGAGCCTTTGCCCTGACGTGAATATCATTCTTATAAGGATTTCCGGACTTTGGGGAAGCCGTTTTTCTCGCGCAACGAAACCTGAAGAGCGCTGGGCATCGCGATGGAGTCGTGGATGGGATATGCTATGGCAATCGCTTAAAATTGCGCTCCTCAATGGGATCTTCTTTATTCCAAAACGCAAAGTCACTATTGAACTTTTGCCTGCGGGAGAGGATTTTCCTCGTTTTGGCTCAAGGTTGGAAATCAACCGCTATTTGGAGAAATATTTTAATGAGCCATGGGGCGTTCAAGGCGAGCCTTTGTACCGCGTTCCTGATTATTTTTGGAGGGAAAGTTATATTGAGCATGAATTTATCATTCAGCATTATCATTATAACTTAAACAAAGTGCCGAAACCGCTTCGCAATGCCGTTGTTAGTCTTATTGCTGATAAAGCGGACCTCGATTGCAAAGAAGTGGATTTTGACATGCATTTAGGCCGTGACCTCGGTCTCGATTCCCTTGACCTGGCTGAGATTTTAACCCAAATAGAAAATCAATATGGGATCAAGCGCCTTGTTCCCGAAGATTTGACCACTGTAGGCCATCTCATCGCTATTGCTGCCAAAATCCCAATCATCCATGAAGTGACTAGCAATCATTTTCCAAAAATTTCCGACCACAAGCCACATCTTAAAGCTCCTCGCCGTTGGGTCCGTCTGCCCAATTTCCAAAAATCACTTAGATAGGCTTCCAGGTTTTTTTTCCTTGCTTGCCGCCTTGATTCCGGAGTATCCTAATTCCTTTCTAAATGATAAATTTTCAGGGCACAGAAGATGGTAACGAAAGAGAATGAGCAAACGGCGATTTCGCCTACACGTATTCAAGATTATCCAGAGTGGTTTCAACAGGTCGTCAAGAATGCCGACATGGCGGAGAATTCTCCTGTAAGAGGTTGCATGGTCATTAAACCTTGGGGATATGGCGTATGGGAGAATATGCAGCGCCAGCTGGATGCGCGCATTAAGAGTACGGGACATCAAAATGCTTATTTTCCATTGTTCATTCCCTTAAGCTTTCTCGAAAAAGAAGCCGCTCACATCGAAGGCTTTGCCAAAGAGTGCGCTGTTGTGACCCATCACCGTTTAGAAGAGAAAAATGGACGGTTGGTTCCTACAGGCGAACTCGAAGAGCCCCTCATTGTACGTCCTACATCGGAAACAATCATTGGCGATTCATTCTCTCGTTGGGTGGAATCCTATCGCGATCTTCCTTTGTTAATTAATCAGTGGGCGAATGTGGTCCGGTGGGAGATGAGACCGCGGGTGTTTTTGCGCACGACAGAATTTTTATGGCAGGAAGGTCATACTGTCCATGCCACGGAAGAGGAGGCAATTGAAGAAACTCGTCGTATGCTTGAAGTGTATCGCGAATTTTTGGAAGAGTGTTTAGCCATTCCAGTCATTTTAGGCGAAAAGTCACCAGGCGAGCGGTTTCCAGGAGCCGTCAGCACCTATACATTGGAAGCGATGATGCAAGATAAGAAGGCCTTGCAGGCAGGCACGTCTCACTATCTTGGCCAAAATTTTGCCAAAGCTTCTAATATTCGTTTTAGCAATAAAGAAGGTCAGATGCAGTATGCCTATACCACATCATGGGGTGTGACGACACGCATGATTGGGGCGTTAATCATGGCTCATGGAGATGATGATGGATTGCGATTGCCTCCGCGAATTGCTCCTAAACAAATCGTTATCCTTCCTGTGATCCCAAAGCCGGAAATGGAGGATCAGGTACTTGCCTATGCTCATGCCATTGCAGAGAGGCTTCAGCGATGCCAATTTCATGACCAGCCTTTATCAGTCTATGTAGATAAACGCGACAAGCGTGGTGGAGAAAAAAATTGGGAATGGATCAAAAAGGGTGTGCCTTTGCGTATCGAAGTCGGTCCCCGTGATCTCGAAGCTCAAGCGATGATGGTAGCGCGTCGCGATCGACCTCATAAAGATAAAGCTAAAGTTGACCTGGACCAACTTGAGGATGAAATTGTCGCCTTGCTCGAAGAGATCCAACGCAGTTATTTTGAGCAGGCGAAAAGATTCCGAGAGGCGAATATTCGTAGAGATATCACTACTTTGGATGCTCTTAAAGAGTTTTTCACGCCTCAAAATGCCGAAAAGCCAGAAATCCACGGTGGATTCGTGCTTGCTAAATGGTGCGGAGATGTGGAGACGGAAAAGATGTTGGATGAACTCAAAATTTCCATCCGCTGCTTGCCTTTACAGCAAAGCCAGACTCAAGGCAAATGCATTTTGACAGGCCGTCCAGCGACCATCGATGCCATTTTTGCCAAATCCTATTGAGAGACATGTTTCGAACCGCTTCAGTAGTCCGAAGGACTAAAGGTGCAACAGCCCAGGGCATCGCCCTGGGTAATCTGTAGATTAAATATTGCAGCCTGAAGGGCTGCGTTTAGATACATTGTAGCAGCCTTACAGGCTGCAAATTCCTTTCAATTATCCCCCTGGGCGTTGCCCAGGGCTGTTGCACTTTTAGTCCTTCGGACTACAGGAGCGGTTCGAAGCATGCTTAGATAGCTTTATGTGGTTATCGCGGTAGCGATAAGAGTAGGGATTGTGGCAGCGTAACGCCCGGGGCAGCGCCCCGGGGGAGCGATATCATTAAGAATGCTATCCTATTGCCATCTCTACTCTGAAGGACTTGAATGTGTCGGATGCTTTGGTGTAGAATGCCGAAGCCACATCTTGAACTTTGTTTCGGATATTTTCATTACGGTAAAGGACATATGCAAAAACGCCGGTAGCAGCAAGAGCTGTTAGCACAACTTTATGTGCACTGGCCATCTCCGAAATTTCTGTATATTTATTCGCGACGAAATCTTCCACACGCGTAGCGTCTGCTGACGGCTGTGCCTGTGCCCAAGCGTCATTATTTGCGGCTTTCAATTGGTTAAAAGCTCCCGAAGCGGCTGCTTGAATGCCTGTTTTGCCGAGCCAAGCTCCCGCATTCCCAAACCAAGAGATAACGGTTTCTACTGGAGGAGCCATAACATTGCCTGTTTGATCAAACCCATAGTTGACTGCAGTTCCTAGTGCACTTCCTGCAGCAGTAGTGAGCATTCCAGGCGTGTTTTTTGTAAAATGAATAGCTTCGATTCCTGCCCTGGTGACATTTCCGTGTTGATAAAGTCCATATCCAAATTTCCCGGCACCACTGGCTGTGAGACCACCCGCTGCTTTTACAGTATAAGGATGTGTAACTACGTCTTTACCAAGCGTTAGAGCACCCACAACCGCGGTTTTACTTGTATCCGCCATTCCTTTGATTTTAGCTATATGTGCTGCTCTGGTAGTCCAAAGAGCGGCAATACCAGTATAGCCAGCAGCTACCATACCATAAGATGTTTTTAAGAAATTCATGATTTATCTCCTGCTTGAGCAGCTTTTTCGGTTGGTTTATGGTTGCTATTATAAACGAGGGTAGACATGTCATAGCCGAGACTAAAGCCCCAATGTCCTGCGACGACATTTGCTAAAGACATATTTGCAATAGGCCTATAGGATTCAGCCATTCCCATCAAGAGCGGACCTGTGCCGTAAAGCTCTGCAAAAGAAATTGCCTTATTGAGCAATCCGCCTTTGCCAAAAGCAACAGCCCTTTGTTCAAAACCTGGAGTCTCTTTTTTCTCTGTTGTCATCGCTTTATAAAGACCGAAGGCTGCGCCTGCGACTAAACCCGTTAGATAGATTGCTTGATAGTGCTTCACGCCTGTTGCATCTGCCAAATTAAAGAGGGTGTAATGGAAATATCCCTCAGCTAGATAATATAAAGAGCGGCCCGGAAGGTAACCCCCCTTTTCGTCTTTTTTCTCGTCTTTTTTTTCGGTATTGATATTGTTGACAATTTGAATAGGCTGATAGCTTGTTCCAGTTAAACCTGGCGGCAAGTGCTGTGTTTGTGTGATTCCACTCATGTGACTCCTTAACAACTATTAGTTGCTTTGTTCCGTTTATTTGTGTAGATAGTTAGTTTAATTGCCTTTTATTAATTTACTTTAAATTTCTTGTTAATTGTTTGTTAACGAACGAAAAGCCAGTGTGGCTGGATATTGCGTTCGGCCTGCGTTTTTTTTGTTTTCAAGGGGTTATGGATATTGTCGAGTTCGCGTTTTAGTTTTTCTTCGAGAGCTTGATCGAGTTCTTGAAGGGCTTTCCAATTTTCTGCAGTGAAGTGCTCTTTTTTTTCGATAAAAGTACTGAGTTGTTCTGGGGAAACGTTGAGCGTATTCAGAAGTTCATCGATTTGACGATTATGGGCTTCAATGCGGATAGCGAGCTCTTCGATGGCGAGAGCATTTTTTTGAAGGCGCTTTTCTAATTCTTCTTCTGAGGACATCGTTCCTCCATTAAATTAAAAAATAAGCTATTATTATACCTCTATAGGCAATTCTTTACAATAGAAATAAAAATTTACATAAATTGCTTATTCGATAAGAATGTTTCTTTTAAAAGAGGTTTTTTAATGTCTTTTCTATGTTTTACCCTTCTCATGATAGGCTCCTCTTTGGCATGCTTGATGACTTCTCTCTTTTGTTTTTATTGGATGCGGAAAAGCTGCCACTCTTCTTTTACAAAAGCATTGGAGGATTTGAAACCATCGACAGAGGACAATCTAGAGAATTCAATGCTCGAAAAGCAGATTGAATCGTCAATTAATCATCACTTAGAAGCGATTGTAGGTGCATTCAAAGCTCAAATTCCTATGGCAAGTCTGGTTTTGGGGAAAACCAGAGAAGAGAAGCTTAAAGAGCAAGCGCGACAGGAACTGTTCAAAATCATCCCTGATATCAAGCGAATGACAAAGGAGCAGGATAAACCATCAGAGACTTTGATCAGGGCGTCTCTTCAAAATTTGGCAAATCAATTTGACAAAGAGTTTTGCAAGGGCAAGCTTTATGTTGTTCTTGCAGCCGCTCTTTTATTTGGAATTTTGTTGGGATTAATAGAAGTCGGTCTAATTTCCCTATTTACTTAATTTCGTGCCCGTGCCCGAAAAACTAGATGTGTGTGAACAATTAAGTTCGGGCACGCACACGGGCACGGGCACGAAAATTAAGGTGATCCTGTGTTAATATTATCTTGTTTAGGCCAATATTTGGAGGCCACGATCGAACTTACGATTGCCAGTGTAATGAAAGCCAGTACGATGCTGATGGGGATTTCTATCCAAGCACTGAGAAGCATTTTGATGCTAACGAAGGCCAAGATGGCCGCCAATCCATAATGGAGATGGTGGAAGAGAGGAATGAGGCCTGCTAGGGCAAAGTAAAGCGACCGCAAGCCGAGGATAGCGAAAATATTTGATGTATAGACGATAAAAGGATCGCGGGTGATGGCTAGGACTGCAGGGATGGAATCGAGGGCAAAAATGAGGTCGGCAGTCTCTATAGACATTAAAACGACAAATAGAGGTGTCATGAGCCAGCCATTCAGCCTTTTTACAAAAAGCTGATGTCCGGAGTAGTCTGAAGCTAAGGGGATCCATTTTCGGAGTAGTTTTAGCAATGGATTGTTTTCTGGATGGATTTTTTTGTCTTGGGCAAAAATCATCTTAAAGCTTGCGTATAAAAGGAAAATGGCAAAGAGATAGATGATCCAGTGCAGCTTATTGATGAGGGAAATCCCTATAAAGATGAAGAGCGCCCGCATGAGGATAGCGCCGATAATTCCCCAAAAAAGAATCTGGTGCTGATATTTTGGTGGTGTCTGGAAGTAGTGGAAAATCATTAAAAACACAAAAAGATTATCGAGACTAAGTGTTTTTTCGATGAGATATCCCGCTAGAAAATTTAAAGCCGCCTCTTGTCCTAGGTAGACATAGACAAGTCCGTTGAAAAGCAGGGCGAGCAAGATCCATATGCTGCTTTTCACGAGAGCTTGTGGAATGGAAATGGCTTGAGCCTTGTTCTTTGGAATGGCTAGGTCGATGAAAATCATCATCACGACGAATGCATTGAATACTAACCAAACCCAAAGTGGTTCATTCATAGATGTGCGATTCCAAAGCGGGTTCGAAGGTACCGAGTTGACGCAGTTGGGCAATTGCGGCAGCTCTCTTGTATTTGATCGAGGCTTCTTCGCTTAAAGTCCCATTCAAAAGTATCCCTAAACGCCGCTTGTTCTGCTTGCCCATCATCTGTTTAGCCTTTTCGAGAAAATCTGTATAGGAAATTTCTTCGAGCGCTTTGATGCGTTTGTCAAGCCAACTGAAGTCGCCTTTATAGATAAACGCCATTTTGTATAAAAGCGAGGCCATTTCCGAGAAGTTATTGGGGTGGCGCTTCAGAGTGCTTAAGAGTGCTTGCTTAATATTTTCAAAACGCTCTTGAGTGATTTCAGTTTTGCTGATCTCTTGCATATAGTCTTCAATGAAAAGCTCAAAGCGTGCGAGAAGATCTCTTCCATCATGCGTATTGGATTGGACGGAAAAAATATTCAATAAATGCAATTCGAGCTCTTCAGACTGGCTCGACACGATATATCCTGTCTGTTGTTTAGTGCGCAAAGTGCTAAAAAAAGGTTCGCGCATGGCTTGCATAAGAATTTGCTGTGCTGCTTTATTTTGAAAAGAAAAGGGTTCTATTTCAATGGCTAAAATAGCAGCGTTGCCTTGGACCTTGCTCTTCGACTCAATAAAGAAAGGACCGTCGCTATTGGGGAGAAGGAGGACTTCTCTTTTTTGCTGCTCGCTTTTGGGGTAAGGCTGGCTGTCGAGAGTTGCAAAGAGCTGGGTAGCAATATTTTTGGCAGGTTCTTCAAGCATATTGCCATAGATCAACCCTTCTGTATATGTTTTGGTAAAAAGGGCTGCGGAAAATTCCTCTAAGCGTTCGAAAGTAATTTTTTTGATCGCCATAGCTTTGCTTTTTTCGGTGGCAAAGTCTTTATAGAGGATGCTCTTTAATACTTCATACGCTTGAGAAAGCGGTTTATCTAAAGAAGCATTTTGATAGCCCCTCGACAAAGCATCTTTAAAAGTTTTAAACTTCTTTTCCTGCAGGCGCAGATGTTTTAAGTTTTTTAAAAGATCTAAGAATAGAACATTCGCTTTGTCGCTATAGCCTTCGATGGATATAAATAAACCCTCGTTGGTGCGAGAGATGGAAAAGTCTAATCCAGCCACAGAAGCTGGATAGGTATAGGTGTTGAGGGCATCGAGGGCATATTTTACGAATAAATCGCCAAGGACGATGCTTTCAATATCAGCTGTATTGATGAAAGGAGTTTTTACTTCAAAGGAGCAGCTCACCTTTGGAGTGGCATAGTGTGCATCTTGGGCAAAGTAAATTTTGCCATGATCATTATCAGCGATAAGAGTGGGCTTGGGATGAATGGGTAGGGATTCACTTTTTTCGAAGTCGATAATGGCATTGCTGACAAGTGCAAGCTTTTCAGGAATAAAAGGATTAGATTCTGGAAGGTCGATCGCTGGATTTGGAGCAGCATGTTTCCATGATAGCAATAGGTCTTGCGGGATAGCCTTTACTGCATAAGGCACTTGCAGCCAGGGCTCTTCTTGATCTAGAGAGACTCCTGTCAACTGCTCAGGGGCCACTAGATCGTAAACACAGTTTTCCGGCGTTAAGACGCTGAGAAGATTTTCGACCGCTTTGGGATCGAATTCCTTGATGAGATATGTCTGTTCTGGGTAAGTGCTGAGATCTTCGTAGGCGATCGACTCTGCCTCTTTAAAAATATGGGAGAAGGCCTCTTCTTTGGCTTGGTGTTGATAGTTGATGATCGACATTGTATGAAGTTCATCGAAGAGATAGGATGGAAGACCCTTTTGCTTGAAATTTGCTAAGGCTTCGAAGCACCTTTGAATGACGGTGTGGACATTTTTTACACCCAAATCTGTTAGGGCGATTTCAAGACAAAATTCGAAGTTGTTGCCGCCACTTCTTTGTCCGGCGCAGGCGATCCCTTCTGCTAGCTTATCCTTTTTCAACTGTGTAATTAAGCTTTTTTTGCCTTCATGGCTAAGGACATGTCCGATGAGAAATTCTGGTTTTGTATCTCTCATGAAGGCGATTTGCGGAGGCAATTCCCAAATAAGGGCCAATGTGCGGATGTTTTTGATCGGCTCGATATAAACCATATGGCCTTTCAAGTTTTCCGGGATTCTTGGCATTTTCACATCAATATCAGGAAGATTGTGATTTGGAATGTCTTTAAAATTGTCGACGACGATTTTTTGGAGATTTTCTAAAGGCTGGTTTGAAATGACGATAAGGCGCATTCTATTGGCGCTATAATGTTGCTGATACCAAGTTTTCAGCGTTTCTTGAGAAACTTTTAAAAGAGAGGAGCGATTGCCAATGCTGAATCCATGCTGTGGATGCTCAGGATTAGTGAGCGCTTTATGGACATAGTATTCACGGAAGCCGTCATTTTCCAAATTTTTGGCGTATTCTTGATCGATGGCTTGGAGCTCGCGGGCAACGCCTGAAGGGTTGAAAAGAGGCTCTGTAAAAAAGCGAGAAAAACGGTCGACCGCTTCATCAAAGGCATTATTTTCGACGCAAAAGAGGTAGCTTGTGATGTCATTAGCGGTAAAGGCATTGGAAAGACCGGCATGTTCAGAGATGTAGCGATTGTATTCGGATTCCTTTGGATATTTCTTTGTTCCTAAAAAAAGCATATGCTCGAGAAAATGAGCAATGCCTGGATAATCTTTAGGATCTTCCCAGCTTCCCGTCTTCACTGTTAATGCCGCCGAAGATTTGTCGATTTTAGGATCGGAAATAAGATATGCCTGCAGGCCATTTTCAAGCTTCAGTTTTAATGTTTGGCGTTCGGAAAAAGAAGGAGTGAGGATAGGCAGAGTTGTTTTGTCTTCAATAATGACAAGGGATTCCGGCTGTGAAAAGAGAAAAAAGCTCCAAAATAGGCAAAAAATGGGAAGGATTTTTTTTATCATGGGACTCCACTATTTTTATAGAATCAGAATTCAGGAAGTCAGATGTCAGAATAAGCCGTTTAGTTTTATTCTGAATTTTGACTTCATTATTCTATTAAGTTAAATACATAGTAGAATACAAAATTCAGGGAATAATTCACAAATATTTTTATATTCTTATTAAAAATGGGAAATCAGAAATCAGAAAGGAAGTCAGAAATTCTGAATAAGTAGCCTATTTTTATTCTGAATTCTTTATGACGTTGTTACATAAATAAGCGCATGTTTCGAACCGCGAAGCGGTTCGAAACATGCTTAAATTGATGACATTGGGACTTATGCCTTTTGCCGCACTCTAGGCACGCAAACGAGCTAATGCTTATTTATGCAACAACATCATTCCGAATTCTGTATACTGACTTCTATCCTCTTTGCAGTTTTTCATAATCGCCAGCAACGAGTTTCCAGATATATTCTGCGCGCATCTGTCTTCGTTGTTTTTTATCTAAGCTGTCGCAGCCGGGATAATTTTCCATGTCAATTTTTGATCCAAATGCAAGGTGGATGGCAGTGGAGTGGGCTTGCCTTCGCTCGCCTAATTCTTTTTCGATGCTATTTGGTGGGGGCAAGAGATTGTATGTTGAAAGGGCTAAGGGATAAAAATGAGTTGGTTTTTCCGATTTTTTTGCCATTAATCCAAACATTTCGATGCTTTGAGGATCAAAGGGTGCGATTTCTACGATTCCTTGAGCATTGACGCGATCTCTTCCTCCGCTGGGAGCCACATAGATGCATTTTCCTCCTTCATTAAGAAGTTGGGCCATACGTTTCATGGTGCGTTGATTATGGAGGAGCTTTTCTTCTTTAAGTTCGGGAGGGGTTTCAATATGGCGTTTTGAGAAAATGCAGAGGAGATTCCGTCCCTTGCTGAAGGGGATGGCTAAGGGATCACTAATGACGCGGTGGCCGGCGACAAAGATGATCTCTTCAGCGAAGCGAGGATGGGTATTTTCGAGAAGAAGGCTGATGGCCTGGGGATCGGGCTCAGTTTGATGATTTCCGAATAGGATGATATTTTCCCCTTTAGCAAGTGCCTCTGCCATTTCATCGACATGATCTAGTCCTTTTGCTTCGGACTTAGAAAAGATCACCAATGGGCGTATGAGATTTAGTCCGAAGCGGTAATAGTCGAAGGGGTGGCGGATGCTTTGATGAAAGGGCTCGAATGTAAAGGGATTTTTTAACTCGTCGATGACCAGGTCTGCGAAAAGATTGAGCCTTTCGGACATGCTATCCGGCGAATAGCCATTTTCCTGTACAGCTTCACCATAGCTGATATAGAAATTATAGAGGACCGCAGCAAGTTCTGGAGGGATGTCGCCCTTTCTTTGACAATCGGCTAATTTTTCAAAATGATCGAGATGAGGCAAGGCTAAACCTCGATGCGTTTGTTGTTGATTGTCGCAAAGAAATGGAAGTCATTGAGATGCATGTTTTCATCGGTGTTGAACTCGAGGTGTGCATTCATTTCTTCGGCGAGCTTTTGCAAATAGGCCTTATCGATAATATTGAGATAGTGGTCGAGTTCTGGATGGATGACAAGTTTTAAAGCAAATTGCTGGTTGTAGTTGATGATTTTTTTCAGGGCTCTTTCGATTTCGATCGAGATACTTTCATGAGTTTTGATGAGACCACTGCCATGACAATAGGGGCAACTTGTAAAGATCGTTTGGGTGAGGGAACCTCGATTTCTTTGGCGCGTCATTTCGACGAGGCCGAATTCGCTCATTCCTAAAATCGTGCATTTTGCAGAATCTTCCTTCATGCATTCTTTGAGCTTTTCGAGGACACGGCGCTGGTTTTTACGAAGGCGCATATCGATAAAGTCGCAAATAATCAGGCCGCCAATGTTCCGAAGGCGGAGCTGTCTGGCGATTTCTTCGGCAGCTTCTAAATTGATGCGGACTAGAGATTCTTCGACATCAGTTTTATTTCCCGAGCTGCGGCCGGAGTTGACGTCGATGGTGTGCATGGCTTCGGTACGATCGAAAAAGAGATAACCTCCGCTTGGGAGCCAGATTTTGCGACGGAGACTCTTTTCAATTTCTCTTTCGACATTAAAGCGTTCGAACATGGGAATTTTATCGCGATAATATTCGATGCGTAAAGGGTGTTCACTGGCATAGCGATTGTACAACCGCTTGCAGGTTTGATAGGTGGCATAGTCGTCGATCAGCAGGCGGTCGTAGCGTTTATCAACGGCTGTCATGACAGCACGTTTGATGATATCAGATTCCTCATAGAGAAGGGTAGGTTCTGTAGATTTGTGGAAATTTTCCATGATCGTCTGCCAACTATTCAGGAGATCATGGGCTTCACTGATGAGCATTTCTGGCGTCGCCATGCAGCTGGCAGTACGGCAAATCAGTCCCATATCTTTTGGCATTTCAAACGCACGGATGAGTTTTTTTAGCCGTTCGCGTGCATTACGATCTTCGATTTTACGGGAAACCCCGCGATGGGATGAGTTGGGAAGAAGGACTAAATAGCGGCCAGCAATGGAGATGTTTGAAGTCAGGCGCGCGCCCTTAGTGCCTATGGGTTCTTTCACCACTTGGACCAAGACGGATTGGTCGATTTTCATGACTTGCTGGATATCGAGATTTTGCTGTTGTTTCTCGTCGAGGGCTTTGATATCGTAATCGAGATCAAAGTCCATATCATAAACCTGCTCAAATTTTTTTGTATTCTCGATGATATCCGAGATATGGATAAATCCATTTTCTCCTTCGTTAATGTCAATAAAAGCAGATTGAATATTATGCAGGATGTTTGTGACACGTCCCCTGTAGATATTGCCGGTTAGCTGGCGCTCTTTTTTTCGTTCGACGATAAGGTCGTAAAGCTGACCATTTTTCAAATGCGCATAACGCACTTCTTTAGATTCAATGTTTAATAAAATTTCGTGCATTTCGTCCTCTTGTGGGTTGGACGAAAGACTGGCGTGCGCCTCATCGATTGGCTGGGGGAAGCTTATCTGAATCGCTTTAGCGACTGCTTTCTATAAAAAAGGTGATGTTCCTGACATACGTCGTATTTTCAGACCGGAATCAGCCGAGTTAAAAAGTGGACATCTGGCTTGGGTTCTGTTCCATTATAATTTTAATTATCGTTGTCTTCGGTGCATCACAATTTGACTTTCTCAAATCTTTTAAGGTGTAAGAGAAAGCCAAGAGAAAATTTAGCTTCACACAGGCGTATTAAATGAGCGAACGTTTGCCTTTCTGTTTGGCTGAACTATAAGTGTTCAAAAACTGCTGGTCATACTTTTCAAACTGGACTCTAAGATGACCAACTCTTGTCGAGCACTTAACATTTTATCTTATCATAAAGGAAAAGAAAGAAGTTTTCCAGCAAAAAGATTCTCGGTAGTGAAAGGGGACATAAGCGACTTAAGTGGAGATCATAGAGATTCATAGAGACAAATTGTCGCTTCTATCTCTAGAATATTTTGCTGGATAAAAAACCTTTATGGGACTAAACTGAATGATTATTTGCAACAAGGGATCCTTTTGACGAGGAATTCTGACTATGAAGGATGAAAGATTTAGAGTCTTTGTCGAGCAATTGCGCGACGGGCATATCGAAAAACTGCGGGAAGCGTTTGAACCGCTTTTCCTCGATGTGCACGAAAAAGATCTGACTTTTGCTGACCCCGTGCATATACAAGGTGAAGCCTATCTTGCAGACGAGATGCTTGTCTTGCACATGGATATCGACACCTATGCAACGATTCCTTGCCTGATTTGCAATGAACCGGTTAAAGTTGAAATCGCTATCAAGGGGTTTTACCACGCTATCCCCATTGACGAAATCAAAGGAAGTGTCTTCAATTTCCAAGAACTTCTTAGAGAGACCATCCTTTTGGAGACCCCTAACTTAGCAGAATGCAATCAAGGTAAATGTCCTCAGCGCAAAACGGTTCAAAAATATTTAAAAAATGATGCTGACGGAAGTAAAAAAAGTAACGAAGAGGGATATCGTCCATTTGCCGATCTCGACTTCGACCAGAAGAAAAATTAAATTAATGAATTAGGAGTTATCCATGGCAGTACCACGTAACCGGCTTTCAAATGCGCGAAAAAATTCAAAGCGCGCGCATCATGCAAAAAAGCCAAAGCATTATGCTTCTTGCTCTTCTTGCAATAGTCCTAGACTTCCCCATACGATTTGTCAAGCATGTGGGACTTATGGAGACCGTGTGATCCTTTCAGATAGACAGCAAGCTTAATTTAACCCAACTTGCTACCTATGAAGGCAGTCAGATTCGAAATTATTTTTTCTCTAGAGGCTCGCACCCTCGGCTTTGAAAATAAAACTATATTTTCTAATATAGCCCTCTTATTTTTGAGAGCTTCTAGAGGAAAAGAATTCGAATCTGGCCCGTCCATAGATAGCAAGTTGGGTTTTTAGTTGGAGAGGCTATTGCGTATCGGAATAGACTTAATGGAGGGCGATAGCTCGCCTCATCTTCTGTTTCCGGCTGTTTTGCAAGCAGCCTCCATGCTCGATTTATCGCATCAATTTTTAGTTATTGTCACAAAAGATGTTGCTGAAAAGCTTTCTGAGAGACTGAATGCTCCAGAAAATGTCAAGGTGCGTCCTTCCATTGCTTTTCATGTTGTCGCAGATACAATCGCGATGGAAGACGATCCTTTAGGGGCTGTACGCCGTAAAAAAGGATCGTCGATTGTTGTAGGCATGCGTCTTTTAAAAAAGAGACGGATTGACGCTTTTGTATCCTGCGGAAATACTGGGGCTCTCATAGCAAGCGCCGCTCTTTCTCTGCCTAAACTTCCCGGTATAAAACGTCCTGCTCTTCTCGCTGCACTGCCTGCTGAAAGGGGGTCGGTTGCTGTCATCGATGTAGGGGGGAATGTCTATTGCAAAGCCCGCCATCTTATCCAATTTGCTTATCTAGGCGCTGCTTATCAAAGAGCTGTCAATGATATCCCTGTACCTACTATCGGACTGCTCAACGTAGGAATCGAATCCAAAAAAGGCACGCAGGAATTGCGTGAAGTGTATGAATTTCTCGAAGCGCATTGTCAGCCAAAACTTGGCGAGACCGCATTTGGCATGAAATTTGTCGGCAATATGGAAGGCCGCGATGTGTTTAAGGGAGAGGTCGACGTCCTCGTAACCGATGGCTTTACAGGAAATGTTTTGCTGAAGACAGCAGAAGGTGCTGCTTCCTTTATTTTTTCCTCATTGATAGAGACGTTGAAAGATAATCTATCAGTCGATCTGAAACAAGTGCTCAGTGAACTTCAAAAGCAATTCAATTATGCAGAATATCCTGGAGCCATTGTCTGTGGAGTTGAAGGGATTGTCATCAAAGCCCATGGCAGTGCATCGGCTGGAGCCCTTTTAAACAGCATCCTAGGTGCCGTCAACTATGTTCAAAGAGGGATCATTTCGTTAATTAAAACACATCTTGAGAGCCTGCATACCTAAATTCCTGTCTCTGCCAGTGTGCGTGCCCTTGCCCGAAAATTAACACTCGTATTTCATGTCGGTAGAAGAAAGTTAATCTTTTGCTATCTTACCCATCTTGTTCTTCTAGAGAGCCTGCATTGATGCTTGTAGGCTGCTTGCAGCTTGCTGAAGATCCTGTTGCATCTCCTTAGAAAAAGTGACGGCAGGGCCGAAGATGACTTTCAACTTGGTGAAGGGCTTTGGAATCATCATTTTATCCCAAGTGTTTAATCTCCACGTTTTTTCAGCTTCCCAAGAAAAAGGAATGACATTGGCCTCGGTCTCTCGCGCAGCAACAATCACACCTGGTTTGACAACATAGCTTGGACCACGTGGACCATCGGGGGTGATCAAAATAATTTCCTTCCGTTTTTTTAGGGATGCGATCATTTGACCAAGGGCGCGATGACGAGCATTGTGAGGTACGCGCAGGGCATTGCCAATTTTATAGCTTTTGGCAAGAAGGGCAAGAGGTTCTCCATCACGGCTTTTGCTTACAAACGCTGTATAGGCGAATTGAGGGGCGAATGTATTTAGGATTTCGGAGACAATCGCCAAACGGTTATGCCAAAGGCTGAGGATGCATGGAGATTGGTTGGCAGCGGTGATAAGATTTTCTAGGCCTTGGATTTCAATACGGCATGTGCGCAGCAGGATATGCAAACCGAATTTGGCTGTATAGGCGAAAAAATAGGGCAGCCAGCGCCTTTGAAGGTAGGAGTACAATTTTTTTAGCATGAAAAGAGTTCCAGGATTGCCTTTGCGGCATTGCCGCTGGCGTTGATGTTACCGAGGAGAGAGGTGATTTGCCGGCAGTTTTGAATGCATTCGCTTCGGATTTCTCCTTCGCTATTAAGCCGATTAAACTTTTCGAAAAGATTTTGGGGGGTGAGGCCGCTTTCAATAATTTCTGGAAATATCCGTTTTTCGGCTAAGATGTTGACGATGCAATAATGAGGCAGATTGACTTTTAATACGTATTTTCCGTAGCAACGATTGAGAAAAGTGAGTTTATATATGACGATCGTAGGACGTTGATGAAGTGCCAATTCGAGAGTCACAGTCCCAGATTTAGCGATGGCCGTGCGGCTATCTCGCATGAGCTCATAAGTGTATTGTTTAGGAATAAAATGTAGAGCCGACTGGAGATGTTTGGGATAGCGTTTTGCGATGCTTTCAATATGCGCTTGGGTGATAGGATTGGTGCATGAAATGCCGAAAAGCATCTGAGGGTTTTGCTCTTTTAGCTTGGAGGTAGCATCTAAAATGATGGGTAGATTTCTTTCGATTTCACTTCGGCGGCTTCCAGGAAAAAGGGCTGTGAGATGACAATCTGGAGCAATTCCGAGGTTTTGTCTCCATTGGTCATCATAAGGATGTTTATTAATGTATTCTGAAAGAGGATTGCCAACATAGGTGACATTGAGGGATGTGTCAGAAAAACAGGCTGATTCAAAAGGGAAAATGGTTAACAAAGCATCGAGAGTATTAGCCATGTCTTTGACGCGATGGCGGCCCCACGCCCAAACCGAGGGAGAAATGTAATGGATGATTTTTCCTGAGTAGCCGGATTGACGCAGCTTTTTTGCCATGCGCAGATTAAAGCCGGGGTAGTCGATCAAGATAACAGCGTCCGGTTTTGTCGCCAGGATATGTGCGTGAATTTTATAAAATTGACGATAGAGTTTTGGCAAAGCCAAAATGACATCGGAAAATCCCATGACTTCAAAATCTTCCATCGAGAAGAGGCCTTGCATTTTTTCGATGCGCATTTTTGGACCTGGAACTCCATCGAGTAAGGCATGAGGAAGATGCTTTCGCAGTGCTTTGATAAGATGGCTTCCATGGAGATCTCCGCTAGGCTCTCCAGCAAATATAAATAGGCGGGATGGAACTTGTTTATTCATTGGCGCTATTGATCGGGTCTTTAACAGAATTTGGGCTTGGGCTTAATTGAAGCTTTGGACGTGGACGATAGATTAGCATCAAGTTGCGTATATAAGGAATCATCCCAAAGGCAGGTCCAATAAAGTTGACGGGATCGTTGATTCGCAGAAAATAAACGAGGCACAATCCTTCACCAACTAGGCTTACCCACCAAAAGGCTCCTCCCAGATAACTTTGACGGTATTTTTCTGCGCACCACCATTGCAGCCAAAAGCGGCTGCTGAAGAGGGCGAGTCCAAAAAAGCCAAGAAGATGCCAGAAAGCTGATAGCCGTATTTCGTTATGGAATTGCCAGGGAAGAGTGGGGACGCGAAACCATTCCTGGCTGCCGATAAGTGTCCCTTGGAAAATGAAAGCAAAGAAAACTAAACCTGACGCGATGAAAAATAAGTTGAGGACACGAGCAAAAGAAGCTTGAAAAGCGGGGGGCTTCATCAGGTTAAGATTGCGCCAGGAGATAACTGCATGGCAGGCTTGAATGAGGCAGACATGGAACTGTATTTGAATAAAGGCATGAACCGCTAGGAGGATATTTCCGCAGAGAGACAACTTCCAAAAGTTGGGCATAACGATGCTTTTGCCTTTAACTTCGCTAGCAGTCCATTGCAAAATCATGCGGCTCCCAAAAGCTATGGCTGAGAGAAACCCAAGAGGATAAAGCCATTCGCGCCATTCGCCAATCATGGGATCTCTTTATCGATGCGGTAGTTAATACGTCTTTTCAACATCCACCGCACAGCTAGCATATCGGCAATGGTATTGAAGGAGCGGTTAAGAAAATTGTATTTCGTCTGTCCTTTCAACCTTTCACGATGATTGACAGGGATCTCAAGAATGCGAAAGCCTTCGATTTTAAAAAGTGCCGGCAAGAAGCGATGCATCCCTTTGAACATTTTGATGCGCTGGAAGCATTCACGTCGATAGACTTTAAGGGAACAGCCGGTATCTTTGACATGGTCTCCGCAAAGACGACTTCGCACAAAATTAGCTAATCGTGAGGTCAGCTTTTTATGCCAAGGATCGCGCCTGTTGACTCTACGTCCGCAGATTAGGTCGTAATTGGCAGCTTCGACAAGCAATTTGGGAATATCGGAAGGGTCGTTTTGACGGTCGCCATCGAGAGTGATGATCCATTCGCCGCGGGCATTTCTAAAGCCAGCGTCAAAGGCGCAGGATTGTCCATAGTTGCGATCGAAGACGAGGAGGCGCAAAAAGGGTTTTTGAGAAGCTAATTGCGAAAGGATACCGAGAGTATTGTCGGTTGAGCCATCATCAATGCAGATCAGTTCCCATGGGCTCTTTAAAGATAGCATAATCGGCTCGAGCTCATGAATAAGGTCGGCAATGTTTTCTTCTTCATTTTTTAAAGGGATAACGACAGAGTATTTGATAGACATACAACCATACTTTGCTAAAAATCGAAATTCGAAGGCATTATACAGCTTTTGCTTAGAAAGAAGAAAGGTTTTTTCATTTACAAAAGAGACTCTAAAAATTTAACGACTTCTGTATGGCCTATAATTAGCATTGAACCCTTCTTTGCATTTATCTCTCTTTATGCTATACACAAGAAAATTCAAAAGTTTGCCAAAATCGCGATAGAAGCAAAGTTTTACCTCGCAGCAAATCAACGATGGAAACGATTTAACGATTTAATGATAAAATTTTTTTTGAATGTTCAAAATGATACTAGCTCTTCAACCATCTCCATATCAACAATACATTCTTGATTGCTTTGCAATCTTTTCCATTCCAACTTTCCGCGACGAAAATTCACTAGCAAACCAATTGGAAGTTGCGAGACTCTCATCGCAATTAAAAGCGCATTTTTATAGATGTTTTCTAAAAATCTCGGTCCAAGTTCTTTCTATCATTATATCGTTCAATCGTTTCCATCGTTAACTTTACTTTCAAGTTCACGCTGTAGCTGCAAAAAGTGCAGTTCTATTTTTCCTTTCAGGTATTCTCACACTGAGTTGCCTCATAATTGGTTCTCTTTCTCTATCTGCCCACCATGCGCAAATTCTATATTGTCAAGTGAAATTTTCAATCATGAGGGGTATATGTTCCGAGCGATTTAGCGACCCATTCGGCACCTTGGCGAAAAATCTCGGGAGGGGTGCCGTGGCCCTTATGTCCAATGGAAGGGAAGAGAACAAGTTCGATTGGAGGTGAGCGATGTTTATGGATATAGGCGGATTCAGTCAAAGAACGTATCCAAGAATAACAGGCATCGGTGCCTACTAAGGTGTCGTGGTTTCCGATATAACAACGGATCTTTTTATCACAGAGCCTTTCTGTCAGATTCATTAAAGAGAGTTCTTCGATCATAGGCGATGGGATTTCTTTGAACTCCGAGAGCAGGGAAAGTGAAGTCAAAGGCGAAAAGCCCAGCATCGTGGTGATCTTATCTTCTTGGGCAGTAAAATGAGCGGCAATGAAAGCTCCGCGAGAAAGTCCTGCAGCAGCAATATGATCCCCATCGGCGTATCCTTCCTGGATAAGAAAGTCGAGGCCTTTTCGGCATTGTGCGATGAATTTTTCGATAAGATGATTTCCAGAAGCCATTTGGCTTGCCCAGTAATCCATGGCGCGATATCCGAATTCCTTTTCATGACCGGGGATTGTCAGAGAAAATACCCTGAGGGGTAGGTGAGAGAGAAAAATTGCAGGCTGATTGAAAGGATCGAGGCTGAGGCTATGTTCTCCGGAAAGGGCAAAATAAAAAAGGGCAGGCAGCTTTCCAGCGGTTAAATTGGGGCCGCTATAATAAATTTGTAGCGAATCAGGGCCGATGAGCGTTTTGGGATTCGACATGAGGGAAAGAATTTTGCTGTTCTTTAGGATGTTTTGGTGGAGGATGAGGGTGGTGACCGCGTCGTTCTTCCTGCTTTTCGACTTGTTTATAGAGATGAAGCCACCAGTTGTATGCATCCATTAGTTCTTCATTGGCAAGTGCGCGAATTTTGAGGAATCTTAAGGCGAGTTCGAATTCCTTATTATGCAGAAGTTTTGGACGAGGATGACGCTTTCCTGAAAGTGGTGTTAGGCGATATTGAGTCGAAAGAATGAAATTCATCGCTGAACTCAAGCGCTTTGGAAAATGAGAAAAAGAGGATGTGACAATGCCTTGAATCAGCGATGCTGTCAGCATGAGAATTTGACCGAAAGTTGGGATGATGTGATTTTGTAGATACTTTACATGCACTTCCCTTTCGAGGATAGGGAAAAGAAGGCATGATGCCAAAACGGCTCTGTCGAGAAGATTTTTTCCGCTTTGCAGGTTGATCTCATCAGCTGCTGAAAGATGGGAATAGACGTCCTGACCAAACTTTCCTTTCATAAAGAGATCGAGGCAGGGAAATAGCAATTCGAGGAGGTTAGATTCCGACAAAAGCTTGAAGAAGGGCATTGAAGATCCGGATTCAAGCATGCGCAAAATTTCTTCTAGGATACGTGCGGGCGAGCTTTTTACAATTTCCTGATGGCATTTGGATAAGGATTTTGCGGTTTCAGCATCGATTTTAAAATCGAAACGCGCTTGAAATTTTAAAAGTCTTATCATACGCACAGGATCTTCTCTGAATCGGATTGTTGGAGAGCCAATGGTGCGTAGAAGATGATGATGGATATCGTCCCATCCACCGACAAAATCGATGACGGTATGGTTAAACGGATCGTAAAAAAGACCATTCATTGTGAAGTCTCTTCGCAGAGCATCTTCTTCGGGATTTCCCCAGCTATTATCTAGAATGATTAAATCGCCTTCGTTTTCACCCGACCTGAATGTTGAGACTTCAAAAATCTTATGTCCTATACGAAGATGGGCTAAGCGAAACCTGCGGCCGATCAACAAGCAACTGCGTTGAAAAATCTGCTTAATCTGTTCCGGTCTTGCGGAAGTCGATATATCAAAATCCTTAGGTTTTTTTTTAAGCAAGAGGTCTCTGACGCCGCCCCCTACCAAGTAGGCAACAAAGCCGGCTTCTTTAAGTTTTTTGATAATATCAAGGGCATCTGCATCGATGAGAATAGGATCGATATCGTGGTCAGTAGCGTGATAGATCTTTGGTTGCACGAAGCGCAATATCTCCAAATTTGGATGACTTACACCGCTGATTGTGACCTTATAATGGAATCAGATTCGAATTCTTTTCCTCATAAGGTCGGAATCAGGGGTTACAAGCGACAGAATAATAAAAAATCATAAACTTGTCAAGAAACCCTAAATTGAAATTTTTTAAATAAATGTTTGATTTGTCAAAACGCATTCCTTGTTATAAAAGAATTTAATTTGTGCTATTATTAATGCAGATAAACGAGACGAAAGCCTTCTGATCTTTTTCACCACCACCGAGAAAAGACAATGAGATCACAGAGGAAGCTGCTCGAGATAAACGAAAGGGTAACCCATAGTCAGTCGGCCGATTAGAACACAACTTATTTCGATGTCCCTCTCTGTGATCTCACTGTCTTTTTTCGGTGGTGAAAAAGATCATTATGGTCTACTAGAACAAGTTATTTTACAATGTTGGCGGCGTAAGCCGTTGGGGAGCTACTGACTATCTTTATTCTGACTTCTGAATTCTTCATTTTTTTACTTGCCTGACGCTGGAGTGATCGAGTAACTTATTATTCTGCAACTGCACATTTGTCTATTTCCCATTTCAGAAAACAGCGAGTTCAATTATGTCGCAAAAAAGCAAAGGCAAAATTTTTGGCACAGATGGAGTGCGAGGACGCGCTAATGTCTATCCTATGAACGTGGAAACGGCGTTGGCTTTGGGAAAGGCTGCAGGGAGACTCTTCCGTCGGCGTGAAGGGAAGCATCGAGTTGTCATTGGAAAAGATACGCGTCTCTCTTGTTATATGTTTGAAAACGCATTGATTTCCGGATTATGTTCGATGGGTGTCGATACACTCATGCTTGGTCCTTTTCCCACTCCTGGTGTTGCTTTTATTACGCGGGCTTATCGCGCAGATGCTGGAATAGTCATCTCGGCATCGCATAATCCCTATTATGATAATGGCATCAAATTTTTTTCATCGGAGGGATTTAAGCTACCTGATTCTTGGGAAATGCAGATGGAAGAATTGGTAATGAGTGGCAATTTTGATGAGAGCCTTCCTGAAGATTGGGATATAGGAAAAAATACCAAGATCAACGATGCGGACGGACGTTATATTGAATTTGTTAAAGCGACATTCCCGCGGCGCTTATCGCTGAAAAATCTTACTATAGTGCTCGATTGTGCCAATGGAGCTAGCTATAAAGTGGCGCCATTAGTTTTCAGAGAACTTGATGCGACGGTTCATGTGTATGGCAATGCACCTAATGGACTGAACATTAATGATGAATGCGGTTCTTTGCATCTTGAAACGATTCAAAAGGCTGTCATTGATCATAAGGCAGATGTTGGGATTGCTTTGGATGGGGATGCCGATCGGGTGATTATGGTCGATGAAAATGCTCAAATTGTGGATGGCGATACAATTCTTGCGATTTGTGCCCGAGACATGAAGAAACATGGATTGCTTCGCAATGATAAGGTTGTGAGTACTGTCATGGCGAATTTTGGATTCATCAAAGCGATGGAAGAGCTAGGTATTGAGGTGATTAAGTCACAGGTAGGTGATCGCTATGTGATACAAGATATGCTGAAACATGACGCCAATTTAGGCGGAGAGCAGAGTGGCCATATGATTTTCTTGGAGCATAACACGACAGGAGATGGCCTTGTTTCGGCGCTTCAAGTCTTGCGTATCATGATTGAGACAGAATCCAAGTTATCGGATCTCGCCTCGATTTTTAAACGCTATCCGCAGGCTTGCATCAATGTGAGGGTTAAATCTAAGCCTCCTATAGAGCAGTTGAAGGAGGCGGCATCTGTCATCGACCAGATTCAGAAGAATTTGGGGGATTCGGGCAGAGTTCTTGTGAGATATTCGGGAACGGAAAACATCTGCCGCGTGATGGTAGAGGGGCCAAAGTTAAAGCAAGTTCATCAGATGGCCCTCTTGATAGCTGCAGAAATCGAAAATGAAATTGGTGAAGTTGAGGGATAGGGGAACTATGTGCGGTATTTTTGGTTATATAGGTTATAAAGATCCAGTCGAAACAGTCCTTAGTGGCTTAAAAAAGCTCGAGTACCGTGGATACGATTCTGCTGGTATAGGTGGAGTCAAAGACGGAAAGATTTTATATTGTAAAGAAGTCGGCAAAATTTCTGTGCTCGAAAAAGAAATCGAGGCAGCGAATTTGATGCTGGATATGGCCATTGGTCAAACACGATGGGCAACGCATGGAAAGCTGACCAAGGCTAATGCCCATCCTCATCTAGATTCGGCACAATCTTTGGCACTTGTCCATAATGGCATTATTGAAAATCATGAGGTTTTGCGTAAGGCATTGATTCATCGAGGTGTGGTTTTCAATTCCGAAACGGATACTGAAGTTGTCGCTCATCTTGTGGCGAGTTTTTATCAAGGCGATATCCTTAAAGCCGTCCAGCAAACGATTCCTCTTTTGAAGGGTTCTTTTGCAATTGCATTGGTGCATAGCGATTTTCCAGACCGCATTATCGCGGCGGCGCATGAGTGTCCGTTAATTATTGGCATTGGTGCTAATGAGGCTTTTATTTCATCGGATTCCAATGCTTTTGCAGCCCATACTAGGGAAGTTGTGTTTCTTGGGGATGCAGAAATTGCTGTCGTACAATCGGATAAACTGGAGATTTATGACTCTTCCAAGTCTCAAATTTCGAAGCCAAGCGAAAAGCTTGGGGGTAAAACTGAAGAAGTTTCTAAAGAGGGGTATGCTCATTTCACGTTGAAGGAAATCTATGAGCAGCCGCAGACAATCCGCAGTGCGATGTTATCTCGGTTTGTCGAGGATTATGGAACAGCAGTTTTTGAAGAGCTGAATTTTGATCTTAACGAGTTGCTCTCTGTTGAACGCCTATTGATCCTTGCTTGCGGTACTTCTTGGCATGCAGGCTGTCTGGCTTCTTATATGTTTGAAGATAAGGCGCGCATTCCTGCCCAAGTGGAGATCTCTTCAGAATTCCGTTACAAAAATCCTGTGGTGCCTTCAGGAACTTTAGTGATTGCTATCAGCCAGTCGGGAGAAACCGCTGATACTGTCGCTGCAGTGAGAGAGCTGAAGGCAAAAGGCTCAAAGGTGCTAGCGATTTGCAATGTGCATGGTTCGACGTTAGCTAGGGAAGCCGACGCATGTCTTTTCTTGAAGGCCGGTCCGGAAATCGGCGTATGCTCGACTAAGGCATTCACAAGCCAAGTCGTCGTTTTATCGCTTTTCTGTCTGATGATGGCGCGAATGCGTCATATGAGCAAGAAGGAAGGTCAGGAATTTCTCTATGCTCTGCAAAAACTTCCTGAGCAAGTGCAGGAGGTTTTAGATAATGTTCAGCATATCCAGGCCGTGGCTAAACGCTATGCGCACTACCAGAATTTCTTTTTCTTGGGACGCGGCTATATGTTTCCGGCAAGTTTGGAGGGAGCTCTTAAACTCAAGGAAATTTCCTATATTAACGCGAATGGCTATCCAGCAGGCGAAATGAAGCATGGGCCGATCGCATTGATCAATGAGGATTGTCCTACAGTGGCATTATGTGCTAATCGAACCACTTATGATAAATTTTTAAGTAATTTGATGGAAGTCAAAGCCCGCAATGGATTGATTGTGGCTATTGCAGAAGAAGGGGATATAGGTCTTAAAGGAGTCGCTGATGAGATCCTATGGACTCCTCCTACGATAGATGAGCTCGCAGCGATACCAACGACGGTGACAACGCAGCTTTTAGCTTACTATATTGCCCGTGAACGCGGCGCTGATATTGATCAGCCGCGCAATTTAGCCAAGTCGGTGACTGTCGAATGAATGCTCAAACGATGACTAATTACGGAACTCTTATTGGCGGCATTCTATTGGTTGCTGGAACATCGATTGGCGGCGGCATGCTCGCTTTGCCCGTATTGACAAGCCAGGCAGGTTTTTTTCCTTCGCTTTGCCTTTATCTTTCTTGCTGGCTCTTTATGATGTGTACTGGACTTCTCTTTTTGGAAATCTCGCTTTGGATGGAAGGCGATGCGAATATTATCACGATGGCATCGCGCACATTGGGAAAGTGGGGAAAAGCGGCGGCATGGGGCTTATATCTTTTTTTGTTTTACTGTCTCACCTTGGCGTATGTCGTCGGTGCAGGAGATTTGATTGTCGAAGTCATGGACAAAGCCATTCATTTGAATGAATGGCAAGGGCAGTTGATTTTTCTGGCTCTTTTCGTCCCTTTTGTCTATGCAGGAGCGCGTTTAGTCGGTCGCCTCAATTTATTTCTTATGTTTGGGCTTGGCCTTTCCTTTTGTGCTTTTGTACTTTTGGGATATCCCCACGTCAATAGGGATTTTTTGCTCAAAAATTCATGGATCCATATTTGGTCTGCACTGCCGATCACTTTTACGGCCTTTGCTTATCAAGGGATCATTCCTACTTTGATCTCTTATTTGCATAGAAATGTTTCGATGGTTCGCCTAGCCATTATCATTGGAAGCTTTTTGCCTTTTATTGCCTATGCTATCTGGCAATGGCTCATTTTAGGCATTGTTCCTGCTGAAGGTCCTGGAAGCTTGCAGGAGGCCATGCAAAATGGACAAAATGCTGTGCAGCCTTTGAAAACCATTCTAGCCGTTCCAGAAGTCTATGTCGTTGGCCAATACTTTGCCTTTTTTGCCTTAGTCACCTCTTTTTTCGGTGTGACGCTAGGCTTGATGGATTTTTTGGCGGATGGCTTAAAGGTAGAAAAAACGCCTTTGAACAAAATTCTTTTATGCGTTCTGATCTTTTTACCACCTTTTCTCTTTGCACTCACTCATCCGCATATTTTCTTGGTGGCTCTTGATTATGCTGGGGGATTTGGCTGTGCCCTTCTTTTAGGTCTTTTGCCCGTACTCATGGTCTGGAAGGGGAGATATCGTTTGGGATTAAAAGGAGAGTACCAAGTAAGCGGTGGAAAATGGCTCCTTTGCACACTCATTGCTTTCGTCTTGGTGGAACTCGCCTGTGAGCTATCTCTGATATTTTGAGACTATTTTCGCTGAAGTTTTGAAGATTGAAAAAACGCAAAGATGCAAAGACGCAAAGAGCGAGGAAAGGTTCCTATACTATATCTTGAATCTCTATTGCCGCACTTTCATCCTCACTCTTCGTGCCTTTGTGTCTTTGTGTTGCATTCTTCTGAGCTCATTTGTTCAACTCCATGTTATGAATGCCGGTTTTGAAAGAAGTCTATTTTTTACTTATTGTTACGTGCGTTTATTCATCTTGGTCACGGACCACAGACCATCTTCTCCTCCTAGATAGCTTTCGAATGATTTAATTCTGGTTTAAAAAATTTATTTGTGTGTTTGATCCTTTTTATTGTTTAGATCAGGTTTTTTATTTTTTTGAACTATTTTACCTTGCTATCAAAGTTCAAAATGGCTAGCATTCCTGTTCACAACTTTTAAAAAGGTGTGAAATTTACAAATTCAGAAGCTACGATAAATAAAAAAAATATTTTATTTTTTTTATTTATTAAAAATAATTCACCACCATTCAGGAGGTTTAAATGACACCACCAGTATCCCCACGATTAGTGTGTACTCCAGCTGTATCTCGTCAAGTTGGTCAAGTTGGTCAATTAGTCCGTAATGTATATACTTCTTCTGCAAGAGAGACGACTGAAATATTTGCTAATGCAACAGCGAAAAATGGAGAGACTGTTACAAGAAACATCACTTCGAGAGTTAAACAAGAATCCAATAATGTTCATGAGATTCGTTTACCAGATGCAAAAAAACCTTCGGATGCTTCTCCTTTGCCTAAGGGGATTCAGAAAAAAGAAACAGAAGATCATTATACAGAAAATCGTTATGGTTCCGGTGGCATTGTAGGCTGTTAGTTAGAACTTTTTATGGATAAACAGGAGTAACATTCCCATCTTTAGCGGAAGGGAATGGGCATCCTGTTTATCTTATTTCTATTAGGAATCGGTAAGTCGATCTAATTCTTTATTTTCCCCATCAATTAAGGCGAAAGAATCGTCTGGATTTGGATTATGAGGATGAAGGAGTGAAGAAAGATTGACGACAATAGCTGAAATATTATCTTGGCTAGCATTAGCATGAGCCTTTCGAATCAAAGCGTGAGCCATTGACTTGCAGGTCTTACCTTTTTTTGCTAAATCTTGAATATATTCTCCGACTTGATTTGAACTGGCAACATCCCAAACGCCATCACAGGCCATGATTAGAAAATTTTGATCGGAAGTCAGCCGATCTATAGGAAATTTCACAATTTTCGGTCTGGGGTTTATGGCTGTTTTCCATTCATCATGTCCGAGGGCTCTAGCAATGGCTAGACCTCCAGAGCCATTTTTGTAGACTCTCAATGTATTTTCCATTTGAGCGATGATTCCTCCGCGCTTTTTGATTCCCTTGGCAAAATTTTCTGGTTTTGAATCTTTACTCAAGGCGATAGCGGGCTTCTCGGATGTGCTTACAATGACTCGTGAGTCTCCAGCATTGGCTACCCAAATTTCCTTATCAATGATAAGAGCTATTGTGGCGGCACTTCCTCCGTGCAGATTAGAATCCTTTTTACGCTGTTCAAAGTATTTTTCATTCATCTTTGCAAATGACAATTTAAGGAAATTGAAGATAGCGTCATCCCTCCGATCTTTTGCTGCAAGAAGAGCTACAGACAAGCGGTCTTGGAAGAATTTTGGAAAAATCTCTTTAAAAAAGTTAGCGCCACCTTGTCCATCGTGGCCATCGAAGATGGCGAAGAAAGGAATGTTGTGGATCTTGCCTTCTACAGGACATTGAAGCATGGTCGCTATATGGGTATCTTCCATGCTGGTCCTATTCCCTTGCATCCAGGCTGTCCCAACCTGTCCTTCAAAGTGATCATCTGTTTCTTCGTTTTGTACTGCAAAACGCATCATTGATGTTGCTTTAGTCCATGTGTTTGATGTTCCCATATTGAGCTGCAAGTCGTCATTAGCTTCTTTGAAGGCAGCCTGAAGTTTGCTTTTGACAAGTCCTAGCTGATAGATGCAGCGTCTATTATGATTAAGAGTCTCTTTCTCATCTAGAAAAGGGGTTGGACCTTTCGAAAAAGGGGAAAGATCGACAACTAAAACAGAAATATCATCTCGGCTATCTGTCAAACGAGCTTTTGTAACGAGCATCGCTGCCATTTCTTTGGGGGTTTTGCCAGCACCTGCAAACTTCTGAATATACGTAGCGACTTGTTTAGAACTTACGACATTCCAAAGTCCATCGGAGGCAATGACGAGATATCCATTAAAAATATCATCGAGAGGATAACTGACAATTTTTGTACGAGGATTAAGGGCTGTCATCTCATCATGTCCCACAGCTCGCAACATGACTGATCCCGATACTTCGTTCTTCTCAACTCTTGCCACTTGATCTTCAACGATGAGGTTTTCTCTTTTGATAAAGCCCTTCATGAAAATGGATTGATTCGCTTTTGCATCGAGGCTAAGGGCGATGGTCGGACCACCTTTATGGGGTTTACTGAGGATTGCTCGAGAATTTCCGACGTTAGCGACCCATAATTTTCCTTCGATAATTAGGCCTAAGATTGCGGTGCTTCCGATTTGCTGTGATGGGTCGATTCTTGTTTTTTGGAGGAATTGCGCTCCGAGATCGACGAAAGTACGTTTTAGGAGATTGAATAAAGCTGCTTCCTTATCTTCCTGCGCGAATACTTCAGGTAAATGTGCTTCGAGGTAGATCGGCAATTGTTTTTTTAGAAAGCTAGAACATTGATTTCCATGATGGCTATCAAAAATGGCGTATATCGGAATAACGTGTGTTTTTCCTTGGATTTGAATGGTTAGTTGTTTGGCTAGGTAAGTCTCTTCCATTTCCTTGGAGTCTCCCTTGAGACTGCTGATGCCTGCCATCTTGGAAAAAAATTCTTCGGAAATTTGTTCAGTAAACGGAGCGGTTAACGCAGCCATACGAACTTTTTTCCAAGCTTCATTCTGTCCACTTTTGAGCTCTTCTTCTGCATTTGCTTCTTGGTAAGTCTTATCTAGCTTATTCTTGATTAAGTGATTCTCAATGACCTTTCTATTTAAAGCTTGAATTTTGGTTTTTTCATCTGATTGAAGTGAGATGACGTTTTTTTTAGATAGATCTTCTGGTGGATGGGCATCTTTCTCGATTGGTTGAAGAATCATTTCAGAATCTTCTGAGGAGAAAACTCGATCACCTAGAGACATGTTTAGTTGAATGGGGTAGTGTTTTTCTTTTTTCAACATTTTCCATTTGGTGATGAGTAAGCCGATGGCTAAGACCGAAATCGATGAAATAAGTTTTGGGTAATATTTAGAAATTTTTTCGGCATATTGCCATTGAGCTTCGGAGTCTGAAACAGCTATAAAGGATGCACTCGGAGAGAAGCTAATTTTTTGTTTTTGGTTAATCGGACAATCAGGAGGACTCATCCATGGTATTGAAAGAGAGGTTGTCTCTGATTTAAAGGAAGGGAAACGTGGTCTATAAGAGAGCTTGGTCGATAAGGCAGCAAGACCTAATGCAGCCAAGCCAATGGCAACTATCGCTCGCCATTTTCTTTTTTTTAGGTTTTTTTTCTTTTCAGAATTCTCGATAAATTTCTTGGATATTTTCAGATCTTTGAAGGATGAAAGGAGAGGCTTCAAAGAATCGAATGCTGGCAATGGTTCTTTTCCAAAAACTTTGTGAATGATTTGCCGCAAGCGTTCCTTATTTTTGATAGGTAAAAAGGATTTTGAAGAAGCATGATTTTTTGGAAGACTAGGAATTGACGATGGATTTCCTTCTTGAATAGATGACATATACACACCTTACAATTTGGAGTGAAGAGTCATTTAACCTAACCATAGGAGTCTGCTTGTTTTGATGTCAAATTTTTATTTTTAAAACGAGATGGGAATTGGACCTACATTCTTCTTTTCACCACCACAGAGAAAAGACAGTGAGACCACAGAGAAGATCATCGAGATAAATGATGGTTGGCTACCCTTATTCTAAATTCTATAATAAATTCTCTAAAATAAGGATTTCTTCTTGGGTACATTCTCTGTAAGCTCACTGTGGTGAAAAAGAGGAAAGGAGAAAGAGCCTTCATCCGATTGGACGAAAGCTCTTGTTCATGTATTTAACTATTTAGTTAGTTAAATTAATAAGGGACAACGATGGTCGTGCTATCATCATACCCAGAAGTATCATATGGGTAATAGTAGTAAGAGTTGTAGTTGCTGCTATATGGATAATAGTATGGATAACTGAAAGAATCGTAATAATAAGAAGGATAACCGTAATAACCAGTGTCATAATAGGGGTAATATCCTCCCCCATATCCATAGCCATAACCGCGATCCCATCCATGATGGCCCCAACCATGACCACCCCAGCCGTGGCCGCCCCAACCATGACCGCCAAAATGTCCCCCACCAAAGTGACCGCCACCGAAGTGTCCACCACCACCAAAATGGCCGCCGCCACCAAAACGACCGCCGCCACCGCCATGTCCTCCTCCTCCGCCACCGCCGCCATGGGCAGCGATTTCAGTGGATGGAGTGTTCATACCAACTTGTGCAGCAGTCAATTTACTAAATGTAAATGGCAAAATGGCTAAAAAGCAAAATAATCCAAGACGAAAGAGATAATTTTTTATGCGATGCATATCTATTTCTCCTTACGTTGAATGTTAAATTCCATATATTGTGGTAGGAGAATCTATATTCTTGGCCACGTCCTATGGGACTTCGTTCGCTTATGGATTTCTAGGTGGAGGAACAAACTAGCAATCCGGAATAGCCTTAAGCTCGCCGGACTTGAGCGTATTTCTCCAAATCCACTCTTACTGGTCTGAGTCGTAACCAACTCTCATTAGATATAGCCTCCTACCTAATTTTTATTAAAACAGGATTGGAGTTAATTTTCTATAAAATAAATAATTTAATATCAGGTAAATAAAAGTGCTTTTATTACTCAAATAACGCGTTTACAAATGATTGAGAATCAAATGGTTGAAGATCTTCAATCCCTTCTCCAACCCCGATAAATTTAACGGGCAAGCCCAATTTCCGTTGAATGGCTAACACGGATCCTCCTTTAGCGGTCCCATCAAGTTTTGTTAAAATGAGTCCAGTAATTGGAGTATATTGATGAAATATATGGGCTTGATCAATGGCGTTTTGTCCTGTTGTTGCATCGAGGACAAGGAGAGTTTCATGGGGTGCATCGCCAATGACTTTACGACATGAGCGCTTGATTTTTTCAAGTTCTTGCATAAGAGGCACTTTAGTATGCAAACGGCCGGCGGTGTCGACGATGACGACGTCTATTCCTCGTGCTTTGGCGGCACTGACAGCGTCGAAGGCGACGGCGGCTGGATCGCTTTTAGGATTTCCTTTGACGATATCAATTTTAAGGCGATGGGCCCATGTTTCGAGCTGTTCGATGGCGGCAGCTCTGAAGGTGTCGGCGGCGGCGACAAGAACTTTTTTATTGGCTAGTTGAAAGCGGTGGGCGAGTTTAGCTACGGAGGTTGTTTTTCCATTGCCATTGACGCCGACGATTAAGAGAACCAAAGGAGTGGATGAAGCTTCTTGGATTTCTGAAGAATGGGTTTGGAGTTGCTTTAAGATTTCCTGGCGGATATCTTCGATGAGTGCTTCGCTTTCGATGGAGGGATTTTCTTTAAGGCGAGTGCGTATCTTATTTGTCAGCTCTTGAGAATATTGGACCCCTAAATCGGCTTCATATAAGAGTTGTTCGAGCTGTTCCAAAGCTTCTTCATTGATTCGGCCCCCTTTGAATAGGCTGCGTATTTTACTTCCTAGGAGAGAGCCTGTTTTTGCTAGAGCATTTTTAACATTGGAATAGCTTGTTTTGAGAAATTTGAAGACCATATAACTCAACTTGGGTTTTAATCGGTTTCTTTATATATAAAAGTAAGAAAAATCAACAGAGTAAAATCTCAATTTTGCTGCTCTTGATAAAATAGGATGGCTGTTACTTCATGAATATTCACGAATATCAGGCAAAGAGTCTTTTTCGCCAATATGGCATCCCAGTTGGGGATTTTGCTATCATTTCCTCTATCGAAGATCTTCAAGCGATTTTGAATGATCTTCGACTCCAGCAAGCTGTCCTTAAAATTCAAGTGCATGCTGGCGGTCGAGGTAAAGCTGGTGGTGTGAAAATTGCCCGTAGCAAGCAGGAAATTTTTAATTTCGCTGACGAAATGCTGGGTATGCGAATGGTTAATCAGCAAACGGGACCCTTGGGGATTATTGCGAGCAAGCTGTTGATATCTCCTCTTGTAGAGATCAAAAAAGAATATTACATGGGAGCGGTCATTGATAGGCAGAGCGCCCAGTCGAAGCTCATTATTTCTCCTGAAGGAGGAATGGATATTGAAGAAATTGCCGCTAGATCTCAAGATCGAATTTTAACCATTCCGATCACAGAAAATGGCGTCGTAAGAGAATATAATCTCTTGCGGATGTGCAAATTTATGGGGTGGAGTGGACAGTTAGAGAAACAGGGACGTTCAATCGCCATGGCCTTGGCTAAAATGTTTGTTAATACTGATGCTTCTTTAATTGAGATTAATCCTCTTGTAGAAACGCTTGAAGGCGAATTACTTGCTTTAGATGCAAAATTCAGCGTGGATGATAATGCCCTATTCAGGCAGCCTGAACTCGCTGCCTTTTATGATCCAACGCAATTGACCCCTGAGGAAAGGGAAGCGAAAAAATATGATCTTGCTTATGTCGCTTTAAATGGACAAATAGGATGCATGGTGAATGGAGCAGGCTTGGCGATGGCGACAATGGATATTATTCAGCTCTATGGGGGAATGCCTGCTAATTTTCTCGATGTTGGCGGAGGCGCTTCACAGGATAAAGTCGCTGCCGGTTTTAAAATTGTTCTTTCCGATGCAAAAGTCCGTTCGATCCTTGTGAATATTTTTGGGGGAATTATGAATTGTGAAATTTTGTCAGCGGGGATCCTTGCCGCTGTCAAAGAAGTCGGCGTAAAAGTTCCTTTGATTGTCCGTATGGAAGGGACTAATGTCGAGCATGGGAGAAAATTGCTTGTTGAATCGGGACTTAACATCATGATTTCACGCACGATGGCAGAAGCAGCGCAACAAGCCGTTGCTGCGGCAAAATCCTAGCGGAGTTTTTATGGCGATATTAGTTAATAAAGCAACAAAAATCATCACTCAAGGGATCACAGGAAAAGCTGGACGCTTTCATACCGAGCAATGCCTTGCTTACGGATCTTGTTTTGTTGGAGGTGTAACTCCTGGAAAAGGAGGGCAGGACATTTTTAATCTGCCCATTTTTGATACTGTCGCTGAAGCCAGAAATGCCACTCAATGCGATGCTACCCTCATTTTTGTCCCGGCTCCTTATGCTGCTGATGCGATGTTGGAAGCGGAGGAAGCGGGAGTCCCTCTCATCGTTTGCATTACCGAAGGCATTCCCGTACGGGACATGCTTGAAGTCAGTAAAGTCATGCGTTCAAGCAAAACAAGTCGTCTTATCGGCCCGAACTGCCCAGGGATTATCACTCCAGAAGAATGCAAAATCGGCATTATGCCAGGCTATATTCATCGCAAGGGAAAGGTTGGAATTGTGTCTCGCTCGGGCACTTTGACATATGAGGCCGTCTGGCAGACAACTCAATTAGGGCTTGGGCAATCGACTTGTGTGGGAATAGGAGGGGATCCATTGAATGGAACAAGTTTTATTGATGTGTTAGCCCTTTTTGAAAAAGATCCAGAGACATCAGGTGTATTAATGATTGGAGAAATTGGGGGCGAGGCTGAGGAAAATGCAGCCGAGTGGATGAAAACAAATTTCACCAAACCCATTGCTGCTTTTATTGCGGGAACGACCGCACCCCCCGGAAAACGCATGGGCCATGCTGGAGCTATTATTTCGGGTGGAAAAGGAGGCGCTAAAGAAAAAATAGAGGCTTTGCGAAGTGCTGGCGCTGAGGTCACTGAAAATCCAGCAGAAATGGGGATTGCGATACAAAGGGCACTCGGAGTAAAATAAGAGAGTGTCTTGACACCCTCTAAATGAATAAACGAGTGCGCCATGTTAAAAATACCGGGTCCAATCCCTATCACTATTTATCCGTTTTTTTGGATTGTTGCAGCAGGCATCAGCTGGCTTAACGCCTATACCTTTTCTCAAGGTGTTGTGTGGATGTTCGTTGTCTTATTTTCTGTCTTGATTCACGAGTATGGTCACGCTTTGAGTGCATTAGCATTCGGCCAAAAAGCGCAGATACAACTTGTGGGATTTGGGGGAGTGACTCAAAGGCAAGGTAAGTCCAGATTGTGGCAGGAATTCATCATTGTTTTAAATGGACCTTTAGCAGGATTATTGTTTTGTGGAGCGGCCTGGTGGGCACATCGCTGGCTTAGCACGGCAGCGCCTTATTCATTAGCAGCTTATGCTGTGTCTGTCACCTTCTATGTGAATTTATTTTGGACATTTGTCAACCTGCTTCCAATTCAACCGCTTGATGGGGGAAAACTGCTTGCAATAGCACTGGAGGCTCTATTTGGATTGCGCGGAACTAAAATAGCGTTATTTATCAGTCTGCTTCTTGCAGGAGCATTGGGATTATTCCTATTTGCTATTCAAGCCTTTTTAGCAGGATCCATCTTATTGCTTTTGGCCTATGAAAGCTTTCGTTCATGGAAGCAAAGCTTGAGTCTGACGAAACAAGATCAGAACTTTATTTTACAGCATTTGCTAAAAGATGCTGAGCACGACATTCAGAAGGGCGAGAAAGATCAAGCGTTAATTAAACTCCAGCGTGTTAGGGATCTTAGCGGGGCAGGTGTCCTTTATCTTGCGGCAACAGAAGAAATGGCACATCTATTAGCAGAGAAGGAATGCTTTCAGGAAGCCTATCAGCTTTTAGAGCCCTATTATTCCAAACTCAAACCAGAATCTTTGCGCCTGCTCCATCAGCTTGCTTATCATCAAGGGAAGTGGCAGGCGGCCATTGCGTATGGAGATAAGGCTTATCGATTTTTTCCAAGCTATGATACTGCTTTGATCAACGCGCTATGCCATTCTGAGCTAGGACATGTGCATCCTGCTATTGGCTGGCTGAAATGTGCCATTCGCGAGGGAATTCCCAATTTGCAAGAAGTCCTCGATAAACCGGAATTCGATTCCATTCGGAATGATCCACAGTTTCAACAGATTACTGTTCTCTGAAGAGCACTTGCAAAAAAATGATGAGAAAAGCAAAAAGGGAAATGCCCAAGACAATCCATGGAAGGCGTACAGCGAGCTTGTGAATTAGCAAAGCTTGACGCATTTTCTCTTCAAGGTCTTTGTCCTCTTTCGATGGATCTTCTTTTGGAGGCTTGGATGGTTTAGACATAAGTGTTTAATTGTGTCAAAACTGCTGTTCTTTTTCAATTCGTCTTTTGAGAGGCTGTCAATAAATTCAAATATGCGTGCTTTGCTGCTAATTTTTGTTATAAGCTCGGAAAAACTTTTCGGCATATTAATTAAGTATGGCTAAAAATTTTTCCGAGCTTATAACTAAAATCAGAATACAAATCATCCGTATTTGAATTTACTAACAGCCTCAGAGGTCTACCATGCGTGCGATGGTATTACACAAACATCATAGCCCTCTTCAACTCAGCGATGTGCCCATTCCAAAACCAGGAAAAGGACAATTGCTTATCCGAGTGCATGTATGCGGTGTCTGCCGCACTGATCTGCATGTCATGGATGGGGAATTGCCGAACCCTATTTTGCCCATCATTCCTGGCCATCAAATTGTGGGGACTATCGCTGAACAGGGAGAAGGGACAAAACTCCCCATCGGTATGCGTGTGGGCATTCCGTGGCTTGGTGGATGTTGCCAGCATTGTTCCTTTTGCCTAAGCGGAAGAGAGAATCTCTGCAATCAAGCATCCTATACGGGATTCCAGATCAACGGGGGTTTTGCCGATTATTGTGTGGCTAACGAAGCATTTTGTTTTCCGCTTCCTGCAAATTATTCTGATGAAAAAGTTGCCCCTCTTCTTTGCGCTGGGTTGATTGGATACCGATCTCTTCGCTTCACTGGAAATTCGAAACGACTTGGCTTTTACGGATTTGGAGCTGCAGCTCATATTCAGATACAGGTGGCAGCATACTTAGGGAAAGAAGTGTATGCTTTTACACGGCCTGGCGATGTTAAAACGCAAGAGTTTGCACGCTCCCTAGGGGCTGTATGGAGCGGTGATTCAGATGTTTTTCCTCCCGTTAAATTAGATGCAGCAATCATCTTTGCACCGGTAGGGGAACTTGTCCCTCAGGCTTTGCGAGCAGTAGATAAAGGAGGTGTTGTCGTTTGTGCAGGAATACACATGAGCGATATCCCTTCCTTTCCTTATGAACTGCTTTGGGAAGAGCGCGTTTTGCGCTCTGTGGCCAATTTGACAAGGCAAGATGGAAAAGAATTTTTAGATCTTGCTCCAAAAGTGCCTGTAAGCACTACAATCACCCCTTATCCATTGGAAAGAGCCAATGAAGCCCTCGAAGATCTCAGACACGGAAAATTTCAGGGAGCAGCTGTTATTATTTTAGGGAATTCAGAAGTCAGAAGTCAGGATAAGGGTAGCCAGTAGTCAGGAGTCAGTAGGAAGGAAAAGGCATCCCTCTATTCTGAATTCTGATTTTTTTCACCACCGAGATAGGACAGTGAGACCACAGAGAAGGCACCGAAGTTAATAAAGGTAGTCAGTAGCGCAATGTCATCAACTTAAGCATGCTTAGAATCGGTCTTATAGTCCAAAGGGCTAAAGGTGCATCAGCCCAGGGCATCGCCCTGGGTAGCCTGCAGATTAAATATTTCAGCCTGAATGGCTGTGGTTTATGTTTTAGCAGCCTTACAGGCTGGAAATTCCTTTCAATTATTATCCCTGGGCGTTGCCCAGGGCTGTTGCACTTTTAGTCCTTCGGACTATAGAGCAGTCGGAAAGATGCTTAATTTGAAGATATTGGGATAGCCAGTAGTCGGGAGTCGGTAGTCAGTAGAAGACATAATGCTCGCTTATCTCAATGACCTTCTCTGTGATCTCACTGTCCTATCTCGGTGGTGAAAAAAATCAGAATTCAGAATAGGGGGGATGCCTTTGCCTTTCTACTGACTACCGACTACCGGTTACTGGCTACTGACTACCCTTATTCCGAATTCTGACTTCTCCCTTTTAATTCGCTTGTAAAGAGACAAAGCGCACAATATCACCTTGTTTGACAAGAAGAAGAAGGGGTTTGCCTTTTTCAACTTGACTTAGTGCTTGGTTAAATTCCTCCGCTGAGGTCACTTTTTTCTGATTGACTGCAAGAATGAGAGATCCCTTTTTTATCCCGGCCCATGCTGCAATGCTGCCTGCATCCACTGTGGAGACGACAACACCCTTTTCTCCATGATATCCTAGTGATTTTGCGAGCTCAGGAGTCAGGTCTTTGACACTAAAGCCAAATTTATTTTCCTTGGTTTCTACGTTAGCTGGGTGGCTTTCCGTTGGGAAATTTCCAACTTCAACGGATACGTTCGTTGTTTTTCCTTCACGTAAGATCAAGAGATTGACAGAAGAGCCGGGCTTCATAAGAGCTACAGCATTGCGAAGTGATGCAATGTTGATGACAGGTTGATTGTTATATTTCAACACGATATCCCCTTGTTTGAGGCCAGATTTTTCTGCAGGGGAATTTTTTGCGATTTCTGCGATGAGGGCTCCTTCGGCTTTATCAAGGTTGAAAGCTTTGGCTAAACTCATATCCATTTGCTGTAAGACGACTCCCAAATAGCCTCTCGTTACCTTTCCAGTGGAGACAATCTCTTGCATGATATGATCGAGGAGATTGCTTGGAATGGCAAAGCCAATGCCCATATAGCCCCCAGTAGCCATATTTGTGACGATGGCTGTATTCATTCCGATCACTTGAGATTCGATATTCAACAGCGGTCCGCCCGAATTGCCGCGATTGATAGCTGCATCTGTCTGAATGAAATCTTCAATGTGCGTCAAATCCAAGTTATTTCGTCCTGTGGCGCTCACTACGCCGACAGTAAAAGAGGCTTGCAAGCCCAATGGATTGCCAATGGCAATCGCCCATTGTCCAACTTCGAGTTTATCGGAATCTGCAAAAGTTAGATAAGGAAGGTCTTTGGCATCGATTTTAACAACCGCGATATCTGTATTTGGATCTTGTCCGATGACTTTTCCTTGGAATTCACGGCCATCATTTAGAACGACAATAATCTCTCCAGCATCTTTGACAACATGGCTATTAGTAAGGATTTGACCATTCGAAGAGATTAAAAAGCCTGAGGCTTGACCGACAATAGGTGCTTGTTGATTTTGATCGTGTTCTTGGTTTTTGCTATAAGGTAAGCCAAAGAAACGTTTTAAGAAATCATCGCCGAAAAAATCGTTCAAGCTATCATTGTCATCAGAACCTCCAAGATTCGAACTCCCTTCTTTTTTAGCTGATGCCTTAACTTTAATGGAGACAACAGAGGGAATGGATTTCTTTGCAACATCTGTAAAATCAATGGCTGTTTGGGCTAGAGGACTTGCTTGGGCTTCGATGCTACAAGGGATGCCTAGCGTGCATATGGCGAAGAATGAGGCGGTGGTTCCAAGTTTGAGCAAGATGGACGGTATTTCAAATTTTTTTAACATATTATTACTCCTTTTGCATAAGGTGAGTAATTACTGATACACCTTGTGGTTTTATTTTGCTAGAATTTGTATCGCTCTGGAAATGACTAAAAATCCTTTTTCAATTCGATCGACTCCGAAATGCTCATTTGGTGCATGGATAAGATCGTCTGGGAGTCCCATGCCAAGCAAAACAACTTCGCTTCCTGATGCCGCGCTTAGTTCGGTGACAATAGGAATGGAAGCTCCGCTGTAAATAAATTCGCAAGGCGCTTGGAAAACCTCTTCATATGCCTCTGAGAAAGCTTTAACGGCTTTGGAATCAGGTCTTGTATGCATGGCTTTGCCGCTGCCTGGATGAATATAAACTTCCGCTTCTACCCCTTCAGGCGTATTGGATTTAAGAAATTGGGTGACCAATTGTCCGATTTTTTGAGGGTCTTGTTTTGGAACTAGGCGGCATGAAATTTTGGCAAATGCCTTGGAGGGGATAACAGTTTTAAATCCATCTCCACCGTATCCTCCCGAGATTCCGTTGATTTCTAAGGTGGGGCGCATCCAGTTGCGTTCGAGTGGAGAGTATTCTAATTCTCCTCCTGTCGGCTTTGCTCCAAAAGCCTCTTCGTAGGCTTTGGCATCAAATTCAAGGGATATTGCCGATCTTTCCTTAGGCGAAAGCATCACCACATCATCATAAAATCCAGGAATAGTAATTTTTCCAGAGGGATCTCTAAGCATTGCGAGGACTTTTGTCAAGGCATGGATAGGATTATAGGCTAGACCTCCATGCGAACCTGAGTGGATATCGCTTTTGGTACCGGTGATGATGAAATCCATGGCGACAATGCCTCTGATGCCTAACGTAAGGGCTGGAGTAGTTGGTTTTGGCAAGCCAAGGTCGACGATGGCAAGATAGTCGGCCTTAAGATGATCGCGTTTGTCTTTTAAAATCTCCGAAAGGCCGGCGCTGCCGCATTCTTCTTCGCCTTCAATGCATAGCTTTATATTGATGGGTAATTTCCCATAGTGTTGCATTAAAGTTTTGAGGGCCAGCATGACATAAAAGCACTGTCCTTTATTATCTTGGGCTCCCCGTGCATAAATTTGTCCATTGCGTTGGTTTGGTTCAAAAGGAGGTGTTTGCCAAAGGTCTAGAGGGTCTACTGGCTGAACATCATAATGATTGTAGATCAACAAGGTTGGTTGAGAGGGTCCTGCTTTATCATAATTTCCAAAAATCGTGGGATATCCAGGGGTTTGCCATAGATCGATATCGAATCCTATTTCCCGGAGATAATTTGCTACCCATTCCGCGCAGGCAAGAGTTTGGCTTTTGAAATCTGGTTCAGAGCTTATGCTTTTGAATCTTAAAAAAGTAAAGTAATCTTGAAGTGCTTTATCTTTGTTTCGATTGAATAGTTCTTTTAATTCTTTAAGAGTGTTTGTGTTCTTCATGCTATTTTCCAAATTTTTTCACATGGATTTCTGATGTTATCGAAATGAAACATTTTAAAAAACAAGCAAAGTTGTCGCAATGGCGAGTGCAGCGAGATACGCTAATAGGCTTATATAGGTTTTGCGATGATGTTTTGAAATTAACTGAGGATTTTGCTGAGCTTTTTTAAGGAAATCGATGCGTTCCTGAATGCTGAAATGGTGCCAGCTGGGTTGAAAATGGATGTATCCCAATGAAATAGCGACGGCATTTAATGCGTCGATGAGGTGTTCAGGAGGTATTTTCAACTGAAAAACATGCAGATCGGCCTGCCTTTCAAAAAGGCGTGAAAAATACCCGAATACAAAACGAAAATAGACCGCCATGGCAATCGCAAAGACAATGAAAATGAATAAGGGTTCATAGGTTTTTAATGTTTCAGGGGCAATGTCAAGGGAAGTGATCAGCCAAAGAAATCCTTCATAAAACAGTCCGGAGGCAAGAGAAGCTGTGACCAGCATGCCAAAAAGGATGAGGGGATAAATCCAAAGGTGTTTTCTGTAGCTATGGCCGATTTCATGAGCGAGGATAGCTTCGATCATTTCTGGCGTTAACTGATCGAGAAGCTTTTGTGTAAAAAGGATATAGCGAAAATAGCCGATGATGCCAATGATTGCTGCGGTTAAAGAATCCGCCATGACTGTCCAAACTCTGAATCCTCGATGTTTGAATTGTGCTTTTTGGCAGAGAGCCTCTAGGCGTGTAGTCAACGGAGAGGGCTTCAATGGAGGACATCCCCAAGCCAAGACCATCAAAGGAGGCAAAAAAATCATGGTCGTTATGATCAGCATGATGCTGACTCCAAAAAGCAACCAAGGTGTGTAAGGTGCTATGGGGCCAATCTCGAAAAGACTTTTGATGGATTGGAGAGGCAAGGCGAGGATCACATCGCTCAAAATGACAAAAAAGATAAAGGGAAGGACAAAGGGAATTAAGAAACGCAAAGAGGAGATGGCTTTTTTTGTTACAACATTATGTTGGCGAGTTGTCTTTTCCTCATTTATATGGAAAATGAGCAACGCGGTAAAATAAAGGAGGATCGAAAAAATTGTTAACGCAGTTTGGCCAAAAGGCTTTAGGGATAAGGGAAAGCGTTGAGCTCCCAAAATGAAATAAAAGCACAAAAAAAAGAGGATAAGCTCCAGGTTAACTAAGAAGAGACGCTTTTCCTTACCTAATCTTAACTGTTGTTTTAACCAAAGATTTTGGCGATATAAAAGAATTAGCAAGCCTGCATAAATCGCCAGAGACCAGGCGAAAGCTGTCTTTTCATTGGAAAACCATGAAAAAAAAACATTTTCGGGAGCGACCGCAGTCATTAAGAGGAGAAGGATAAGAAAGAAAATATTCGAAAACACTCTTTTTCCAAATTCAAAAAAAGTTTGAAATTTCTTTGATGAAACTTTATCATGCTTGGATCGTTGTCCAGGGTCAAGTAGGAAAATATAAAAAGTGAATATCTCTCATTTTGAAGCTTTCTTGGGTACTGTCCCTAAGCAGCCTGTGACTCGTTTTGCGCCTAGCCCGACAGGCTATCTGCATTTGGGCCATGTCATGTCAATGGCTTTTGTATTTGGAATTGCGGCGCTTGTGGGAGCTAAAATCTTGCTTAGGATAGAGGATCATGATGGAGAGAGATGTCGAAAAGAATATGAAAAAGCTATTTTAGATGACATGGCCTGGCTAGGGTTTATTCCTGCTAATTGGAATGAATTTTCTCTTGCAAAAAGCGATTTTCGCCAAAGCGATTGTTTTGACATCTACGATGCAGCTTTGGAAAGCCTTAGCCGGAGAGGAAAATTATATTTTTGTGAATGCAGTCGAAAGCATCTTATTGAAGGTCAAGAAAGCAATGAGTTGTCTTATCCAGGAACATGCCGTTTTAAGAACCTCGTGGATGGATCGAAGTGCGGCGTTCGCTTTGTTGTCGACGATCATCAAGAGTCTTTTCATGATATTTATTTAGGGGCTGTTAAACAAAATCCTTTTCAGCAGTGCGGAGATTTTCTTCTCAAGGATAAACGTGGTTATTTTACATATAACTTTGCTGTCGTCTTAGACGACCTAAGGCATGGAGTCAATTTCATTATCCGCGGTGAGGATATTTTGCATTGCACAGGACGCCAACTTGCGTTAGCGCACTGTTTTGAATCTTCATGGAAGCCGGCATATCTTCATCATCCATTAGCGTTGGATCCAGAGGGAAAAAAACTCAGTAAGAGGATATTTTCGGAAGGAATTATCCAAAGGCGTCTGAGTGGAGAGTTGCCAGAAAATATCATTGGCGAGGCTCTTTTTCATGCAGGAATTTTGTCTTCGAAGATTCCTGTGAGGGCTGACGAGGTAGAGAATTTTTTGAGGACAGCGTGGTGTTGATTAACCGTGGCTCATGGCTAGCGTCTTATTGATTAAAGACTTGAGAGCTTCCGCCTTTCCCAATAGCATGTGTTGATTTTCGGTGAATTTTTTTAGAGAAGTCAATCCTCTTTCTATGGCTTCCTTGGCTTGAATAAATTCTCCTAAAAGCATCTTGAGTTCAGCCAGTCTGAGATCGTAAATGGCGAAATAAAGATGATCTTCCTCTTTGGCACGGGTTTTTGCTGCATAGTGAATGGCGATTGAAAGATGCTTTTCCGCTTCCTCTAAGTCGATGAATTCTGGATCCATTAAATATCCAGAATAGTTGTAATGCACATTGGCAATTAAAAATCTGTTATGTTCAGTATCCGCAAGCTCCTTTGTGCTTTCAAGGGCTTGAAGAATGAAAGAGAGGGCTTCAGTTTTCCTTCCTGCCTTATAGAGAGTAAGAAAACGCATGTTATTGACTCTCATTAGCATCTCTTTTGAAGAGTCGCAGGCAAGAGCTCTATCATATAGTGCGCACATGCCTTCAATATCGTGAGGATGTTCACGTTGATACATGAAAGGCCATGCTTGATAATATAAATCCCCTAATTCGCGCCGGCTCTCTTCTGAGTCTATTAAAAGCAGTAGGGCTTCGCTTAAATTAAATAATTGGGCAAAGCGGAGGTCGTTTTCCGGCTGTAGGGCTTTATAGCTGTCGATATTTTGATAGGCATGGCCCAGCCAGCGTGCTGTTTCAGCAAGACTGTACATGCGTTTGAGGGAATTGGCTTTGGCTAGTGTGCTTATCCGTAGGCGGGCGATACATTGCTCAATATGCGTATTAAGGACAAGCCTTTCCATGAGGACGAAAAGGTGAGGTTGGGCACGGACTTTTGCTTTGAGTTCACCCAGGGAGCCAAATTCTTGCATATCAATGCAGTGATCGATGACTCCTATGCTATAAAGATGCATGTTGAAGGCAGCTAAAAGAATTTCTTTGCTTGCCAAAAAACTTTCTTCAAAGCAAAGTTGTCCATAGTGTCTGAGTATCTCTGCAAACCAGAAGGATAGCTGTTTGTCGGGTTTGCGTTTACCACTAAAAGAGAGGCATATCAAAGATAGACGATAAGCCCTTTCCAAAAAGGAGATTTTTTCCTTGTGGTTGAAGTGGGGATGCTGGCCGTTTTTTCGATGGGTGAATTCTTTTAATATGCTTTCGATATCAATAAGAGTATCATCAAAGTCCGAAGCGGTAAAACAGCATCGCGAGGGGCTTAGCGCTTCTAAATATCGAAGCATGTTTTCTTCCGCATAAATTTAGATAACTAACATAATCCGTTTAATTTTTTTCGTCAATTTCGTTATGGCTGAGAGTTCCATGAACACTATTCGATCATTCCCTATTGCAGATCTACATTGCGATCTTCTTTGTTATTTAAGCCGGAATCAACAGCGTACCGCCTATGACATGGGAGTGCGATGCGCGATACCTCAATTGCGACAAGGCAATGTCAAAGTGCAAACGATGGCCATTTTTTCTGAAACAGCAATAGGATCTGCCAAAGAAGGTTTGGCGCAAGCGAGTGTCTTTAAATTACTGCCAAAGCAATATCCAGGCATTTTTGAGATCGTCCATTCGCAAGCGCAATTGGATAATTTGGATCACTCTGAGAAAATAGGCATTCTTCCAGCCATTGAAAATGCCTCGGGTTTTTTTGAAGAAACGGAAGATTTGGACAAGGCTTTACAACAATTTCGAGCATGGCAAAAAAAAATCGGGAAAATCGCTTATATGAGTTTGACATGGAATACCGAAAATCGTTTTGGTGGGGGCGCCTTGACGAAAGTCGGTTTAAAAAGGGATGGTCAAAGACTTATCGAGTTGATGAGCCAATGGAAAATCCCTCTAGATCTCAGCCATGCCTCCGATTATTTGGCTTTTGACATCCTAAATTATCTAGAAAAGACAGGACTTTCTCTCCCCTTATTGGCAAGTCATTCTAATATGAGGGCTGTTGCTGATGTCCCAAGAAATTTGCCAGATGATTTGGTTCTGGAAATCGTTAGGCGCAAAGGGATTATTGGGTTAAATTTTTTCCGCAATTTTGTTGGCCGCGAGTCGCCAGCGAATTTCATTAAGCACTTTGATCATGTGTTGCGCTTAGGGGGGGAGCGTCATGTCTGTTTTGGTGCTGATTTTTTTCATAATGACGATTTGCCTGATGGCTATCAGAAAACCCCTGAAGAGGCTTTTTTTCCTTCTTATGACAACGCTGGCGCTTATCATAAGATTTTGGATTTATGGAAACAGCATTTATATCCCTCTGAAAAAGCCCTTGCTTATATTTGTTATCAAAATTTTGTCGATTTTTTTAAAAAGAATCTTTTTTGATTATCTTTTAAAACTAAATAGTTTAAAATTGCACTTTTTATCTCTAGACAAATATGGAAAACAAAACGACAGTCGTTGTTGGCATGTCAGGTGGAGTAGACTCTTCTGTAGCGGCTTTGCTCCTTAAACAGCAGGGTTATCATGTCATCGGCATGTTCATGAAAAATTGGGAAGAAAAAGATGCCGATGGTGTCTGCCAGTCTGCCCGTGAGTTTGAAGATGTCGTGCGTGTGTGCGAGCAAATTGGCATTCCTTACTATTCAGTCAACTTTGTTAAAGAGTATTGGGATTACGTTTTCAGCCATTTTTTAGAGGAGTTTCGTCAAGGGCATACTCCTAATCCTGATATTTTATGCAATCGCGAAATCAAATTTAAACTTCTGCTGGAGAAAGCTTTAGAAATTGGTGGGGATTTTCTTGCTACAGGACATTACTGTCGCCTAAGCGATGCCAATGACCTTAAGGAACTTCATAAAGGAACCGATTTGAATAAAGACCAAAGCTATTTTTTATATACAGTTGGACAGAAAGCTTTGAGCAGATCGCTTTTTCCTATTGGGCATTTATGCAAGCCCCAATTGCGGAAGATTGCGAAAGAACATCGGCTTGCAACTTCTGAAAAGAAAGATAGCACAGGCATCTGCTTTATTGGGGAACGAAATTTTAAGGAATTCCTTAGTCGTTATATTCCTTATCATCCTGGAGAATTTCATACTTTAGATGGCAAGCTTGTCGGATGCCATGAAGGCGCTGCTTATTATACCCCTGGTCAGCGCAAGGGAATGGGAATAGGCGGACCTGGCGAGCCTTGGTTTGTCGTTGATAAAGATATGGAAAAAAATGTGGTCTTTGTGGCCCAGGGAACACGCCATCCTGCTTTATTTTGTGATGAGCTGACGGCGGTAGAGGCGAGCTGGGTATCTGGGATTCCTCCCCAGTCCACTCCCTATCATTGTCGAGCAAAAGTACGCTATCGGCAGCCTGATCAAGAGTGCTGGATTACTCATATCGATGGCGGAGCCATGCATGTGCGCTTTGCCATTCCGCAGCGGGCTGTGACGCCGAGACAATCGATTGTCTTTTATCAAGGCGACGTTTGTTTGGGTGGGGCGATCATCGAACGTCCGGGTCCCTCTTATTATGAACAAAAAAAGCCGCTTCCGGCTCTGGTCTCTCCATAGCAATTTATGGGCAAGCAAATTTCTCTACTTTCTTCCTGGGGTACCTCTACTCCAGATCCAGGTCAACAAATGGCTCCCGACAAAGCAGCAACTATCATTGTTGCTTATTTTCGCGGTTGGAAGGTTCGGCAAAATGTTGTTCTTCCAAAGCAGATTTTGCCAGTTTTAAAGGAATTTTTAATCAAAGATCCTAAAGAGAAGTTGCAGGACACAGCTAGAGTCCTTTGCCGAAAAATCCATGCAATATCTCAGATGGCTAAGGGAAAAGGCTTTCATTTTGATAAGATGCAGAAAGAGATATTTCCTGTCTTTGAAGGGAAGGAATATAAAAATTCAAGAGAGATCATTTCCTCATTAGACTTATGGGGAGAATTATCCAAAGATGGCAAGCAAATCAACCTTTTAAACATTTTCTCCTCGTTAAGGCCTCTTGGTGAGGGGACCTTTAGAATCGTTTATAGATCTAAATACATCCAAATTCCTCTTAAATTAAAAGAAAATGTCAGAGCGGTTGAATCTCAGCCGCAAGGAAGCATTCGCGCAAATCTCTCAAAAGATGGGTTATTATCTTCAAGAGAGGAATTATTAAAAGAAGCCCTTGAAATCCATCGCGTGATTTTCAATACGATTAAAAATGCAAAAATTGTCACTGTGCCTATTATCCTTTCCAATTCTCCTTTGGAGATGCGCCAAGAATGGTATAATGGGGATTTGGAGAAGGCTCTAAGTGTCAAAAAGCTGCCTCTAAAGATTGATGTCCCTTCTCCGCAAAAGGAAATGACTTTTCGTGAAATATTAAAGATACTTCTTGATGCCACCGAGTCTGTGCGGAATTTCCATAGTTATCAGTATATCCATGGGGATATTAAGCCTGCTAACATTCTTGTAAAAATTAACGAAGATAATGAGGTTGAAGGCTATTTGGCCGATTTCGATTTCACAGGTGAAATAAGCATTCAGGAGAAGCATAAAGAAAATTCTTATGCTTTTTGGGATTTATGCATGCGAAAAAGAGGTTGGAAGACCCCTTTTTGCGATTACTATGGTTTAGTGATCTCTCTCACAAGAGCAGTGTTGTGCGAGATTAGTTATTTGTCTGTCACTTCTCTTTCTGAGAGCGAACTTAAAAGAACTCTCTGGAGGCATGCCGATACTTTTATTGATGAGAAGCTAAAACAACCTCATTTGCGTTTTAAACTGAAACTGAACGAGGAGATGACCCGTTTGAAAATCTGTGAGAAAATTAAAAATTTTACAGATACTAATGAGTTGGAAGCACAACATAAAAAAGCTCTTGAAATTCTTAAGGTCGAATTGGAAATGTTAGAAACGGCTTTCAACCTAGTTCGAGAGACTCTTCAAACATGTTCCAAGGTTTATGAAGAGCTTAAAGAAAATGGTAACCTTCAATTGCACTTAGAAAAAAAAGGATTAGCAGTTGCTGTCGATGAGTTAAGTCGAAAATATCCTCTTGCTGATAAATTTTATTCGACTTTGAAAACAATGTATCAAAGAATCGATGATGCCTATCGGGTTTACAAATAACAATAAATCATTATAAAGATAAATTCTGAATTGCGACTTAAAACTTGAATTTTTTCCAAAGGGGATGCAATGGATGAGCAACAGAGGCGCCTTGCAGAAGAAGTTCTCGGAGAAAAAAAAGCGGCCATAGGCTTTGCCAAACGTTTATTTTTTGGTGCTTTCGAATCCCGTTTAGCTTTCCCTTATCCTGAAGTACCTTTAGACCAACGACAGCCTCTAACCAATTTTTTAACGCAACTCAATGATTTCGTCGAACACAGCATCGATCCTGTGTGGATTGACCAGCATGCTGAGATCCCAGAGACTGTCATTGCGGGTTTGGGAAAATTGGGCGTCCTAGGAATGACGATTCCACAGGAATATGGCGGCTTGGGAATGTCCCAACATGCCTATTGTAAAGCAGCGGAAATCGTATCCCGTCGCTGTGCTTCCACAGCATTATTTATTAATGCGCATCAAAGTATTGGATTAAAGGCTTTAGTTCTTTTTGGGACTGAGGAGCAGCGTAATAAGTGGTTAAGGCCGTTGGCGACAGGACAATCCATTGCTGCGTTTTCTCTGACAGAACCCAATGCGGGATCGGATGCCGCAGGCATTGAAACGCGGGCTGTTTATGATCCAATCAAACGTGTCTATCGGATTAATGGAAAGAAGCAATGGACGACCAATGGAAGTATTGCGCACGTTTTAACAGTGATGGCTAAAACTGAGATGGATACTCCAAAAGGAAAGCAAGATAGAATCACCGCTTTCCTCGTCACTCCCGATATGGCTGGCTTTAAAATCTCAGCCCCAGCACTTGAAAAGGTGGGTATGCGCGGCACGAAAACCACCAATCTCGAGTTTAACGATATGGAGGTCCCTGAAGAAAATATTTTGGGTCCTAAAGGCGGTGGATTGAAGGTCTGTCTAACAGTGCTTGACTATGGTAGGACCACATTTGGGGCCGCTTGCACTGGAGCTGCAAAATTTTTGAAGGAGCAGGCGATAAACCATGCATGCACGCGCTATCAATTTCAAAGACCCTTAGCTTCTTTTGGTTTAGTCAAAAAGAAGATTGCGCGGATGGAGGCGCTGGTATATGCCATGGATGCCTCTACTTATTTCACAGCCGGTTTTATCGATGTTGGTTATGATGACATTATGATCGAATCGGCTATCTTAAAGGTTTTTACCAGCGAAGCATTGTGGAGCATCCTTTATGATACGATGCAAATCTATGGTGGCAGGTCGCTTTTTACAGATTATCCTTTCGAGAGAATGATGCGAGATGCTCGTTTAAATATGATTGGAGAAGGATCGAATGAAGTCATGCGGGCATTCATTGGTGTCGCTGGCATGAGGGATGTTGGGCTTGACCTTCAATCGCTTTTGCAAGCCTCCCGACATCCCTGGAAGGAATCGAGCGCTTTGTTGAAGCTCATGGGAGAAAGAGTGGAACAATTGCGTTTGCCGAAGATCACGGTTGCTTCTTCACTATTGAAAGACGAGGCTCACTCTCTATCTAAAGCTATTCGTAAATTTGGATGGGCTGTCACCCGTCTTTTGGCGCGTTATCGTGAAAACATCATTGAAAATCAGCTTGAGCTTGAGCGAATCGCTGAGAGTGCAATAGCCATTTATACCTCATCAGCTGTCTTGAGCAAGCTTGACAATACCTTAAGCAAAAAAGAATTATCAACCTCCAATCAGGAAATTGCAGCAGGAAAATTTTATTGCCGAATGGCTCAGGATGTGATCAAAGCCAATTTAAGTTCTCTTTTTTCTCCTCAAGATACAGAGATAGAATCATTATCCGATCAAAAGACAGGCCTAAACAAGATAGGCAGGTAAAGATCGTTGTAGCTTAAGGATAGGCAGGATCACCTTCGGAGGCAGGATAAAAAAAAATAAAGAGATGCGCGATGACATATCTTGAGTAAAGTAGCCGAAAAATGGCTCTGAAAAACGGGAAAATCAGTTTTTTTCAGATAACCGTTGATAGGTTCACAAGTTTACTTCTTGTCTTATCCTGTCGCCGAAGGCGATCTTGTTATTTTTTAATGTTGATTTGATGCATCATCATGTGGCCGAAAATGATCCTGTTTAAAATTATTTTCTTGCACACGATAAAAGCTAAGATTAGAGTTGCATTTATATTAAAACAAGATAGGCAGGATCGCCTTCGGCGGCAGGATGAACGATCTAAGTATAAATTCTGAACTCTCATATCGGGAACTTTCTTCAACAATTTTGGGGAGTTGTTTTGATGTAATAAATGAGCTTGGAATAGGATTTTTAGAGTCGGTTTATAGAAACGCCTTATATTTTGTATTAAAAGAAAAAGGATTGTTTATTGAGATCGAAAAATCTTTCGAAGTATATTTTAAAAAACAAAAGGTAAGATTTTATAAAGCTGATATTGTTGTCGAAAACTTAATTGTTGTTGAACTTAAATGCTGTAAAATCTTGTTACCAGGGCATCAAGCGCAATGATCAATTATCTTTCAGCTTCAAGGTTACCTGTAGGATTATTGGTCAATTTTAACAATAAACAACTTGAGTACAAAAGATTGCATCACGCAACACATTCCGCTGTCGAAGCCTATCCCACCATTTCCTAATGTTGATGCCTGATTTTATGATGCAATACATTGATTTATAATCATGTGATAACAGGCCTGAGATGAAAGAAAATGATTTGTATACTTTAGCTCAGCAGTTTTTATCTGAAGAAGCGATACTGGTTGAAGGTGGAGGTAAGGAGGGCAAAGAGCGGCAGCGGCGGCTTGGACGGCTCACTGTGCGCGATCGGCTTCATTTGTTGCTTGATGATGCCTCGTCATTTTTTGAATTGGGTTTATGGGCTTCATGGAATATGTATGCAGAATGGGGAGGACTCCCAGCTGCAGGTGTCGTTACAGGTATTGGAAAGATCGCCGACCGTTCCTGCATGATTATTGCCAATGATGCCACTGTTAAAGCTGGCGCTATGTTTCCCCAGTCGGTAAAAAAAGTCTTGCGTGCACAACGCATTGCTTTCGAATGCAAACTTCCTGTTTTTTATTTAGTAGATTCTTCGGGAGTGTTTTTGCCTTTGCAAGAAGATGTGTTTCCTGATGAGGATGATTTTGGAAGGATTTTTCGCAATAACGCTGTCATGTCAGCGGCAGGGATCCCTCAGTTTGCGGCTATTATGGGTAACTGCATTGCCGGAGGAGGATATCTTCCTGTGTTATGCGACAAATTGCTAATGACACAGGGAAGCGGACTTTATTTGGCTGGCCCGGCTTTGGTAAAAGCGGCCATTGGACAAAATGTGGATACAGAAGAGCTAGGCGGGGCCAAAATGCATGCAGAAATTAGCGGTACAGTCGATTTTTATGAACCGGATGATGAAGCGTGTCTGAGTAGATTGCGCAGCTTAGCCGAGTTTTTGCCAGAAGGGGCAGGAAATGAAACGAGAGGGATAAAAAAAGCTCCTAATCGACCCATAGAAGATGTCTATTCGCTTGTCAGCACCGATGGACGAAAAGGATATAATACACATGATTTGCTCGATTGCATCCTTGATGCCGACTCAATCAATGAATACAAAGCAAATTATGGACGCACCCTTATAACAGCCTTTGGAAGAATAAATGGCATTCCTATCGGAGTTGTTGCCAATCAGCGCATGCCAACAGTCAATGGCCATGGTGAAGTGGAAATAGGAGGAGTCATTTATGCTGAAGGTGCCGATAAGGCTGCCAGATTTATCATGGATTGCAATCAAATGCGGCTGCCTCTCGTGTTTTTCCAGGATGTGCTCGGCTTTATGGTGGGGCGGGAGGCGGAGCAATCTGGAATTATCCGAAGCGGAGCGAAAGTGGTTAATGCTGTGAGCAATTCGATCGTGCCTAAAATCACTGTCATTGTAGGCAATTCTTTTGGGGCAGGAAATTATGCTTTATGCGGCAAGGCATACGACCCCAATTTCATCGTTGCATGGCCCAATGCTAAATATGCTGTGATGGGGGCTGAGCAGGCAGCAGATACATTATTCCATGTGCAGCAAAAGGCAGCAGAACGTAAGGGAAAGCCTATTAGCAAGGAGAAGAGCGAGGAGATGCATCAAGAGATTAAAGAATGTTATGAAAAGCAGATGGACATCCGTTATGGTGCTGCTAGGGGATGGGTCGATGCTATCATCCCTCCACATGCTACTCGAAGCGTTCTCGAAAATTTTCTCTCTTTAGTTGCGCATTCGGAATCTCGACCGAAATGTTTCCATACAGGCGTTATCCAAGTGTAAACCTATGCAAAATATTCTTAAAATCGGCAATGCCCAAGCTTTTTGGGGCGACCAGAATCAGGCGCCGGCAAAATTAATCGAGCAGGAGCCGGATTTAGATTATTTAACTTTAGATTATCTCTCAGAAGTGTCGTTATCAATTATGGCGGCTCAGCGAGCGAAGGATCCTCAGGCGGGATATGCGCGTGATTTTATCGAAGTCATCCAACATCTCATCCCGCTTTGGCAAAGAGGATCCCATGCAAAGGTTATTACAAATGCAGGGGGACTGGACCCCGTAAGATGTGCTGAAGCGTGTGCCGAAGTCATGAAAAAGACTTCATGTCCTCCAAAGTGCATCGGAATAGTTAAGGGAGATGACGTTTTATCGATAATCAACAAAGATCCGCAAAATCTTTCGTTTAATCATCTTGAAAGCAATGAGCCAATTTCCTCAATTATTCATGAAGTCATTACCGCAAATGCTTATCTTGGTGCAAAGTCTATTGTTGAAGCTTTAAAGCTTGGTGCCGATATTGTCATTACCGGCAGAGTTGCCGATCCAAGTTTGACGGTAGCTCCCTGCGTGGCTCATTTCGAATGGAGTTGGGAGGATTTTGATCGCCTTGCACAGGCGACAGTTGCCGGACATCTCATTGAATGTGGAACTCAAGTTACCGGCGGCATTTCTGCCAATTGGCAGAATTTGCCTGGGTTGGATTCCATAGGCTTCCCTCTCATAGAAATCAATGAGGATGGCAGTTTTATTGTGACGAAGCCAGAGGCGTCGGGAGGTGCAGTTACTTTAGAGACAGTCAAAGAACAGTTGCTTTACGAAATTGGCGATCCGGATGCTTATTTGAGCCCTGATGTGACAGTTTCATTCTTGTCTCTCTCTTTAAAGGAGTCTGGTTTAAATCGTATCCAGGTGACAGGAGCGCGCGGAAAGGCGCCTATAGGTACATATAAGGTGAGCGCCACCTATAGGGATGGATTTAAAGCTGAAGGGATGTTGGCGATTTTTGGGAGGCAAGCGCGATTAAAGGCTCAGTTATGCGGGAAAGTGATATTCGAGCATGTTCATCAAGCTGGCTATGAATTGGAACGCACACATATTGAATGCTTAGGCTGTGGCGATCTGGTGCCAGGGGTATTATCTGGAAGTCCCGAAGAAAACTCGAGGGAATGCATTTTAAGGGTTTCCGCAGCTGATAGTCGCAAGGATGCTCTTGAATGTTTTGTTCGGGAAATAGCCCCAATGGTCACGTGTGGTCCTCCTGGCACGACAGGCTATACATCGGGTAGGCCTTCCATTAGGCCGGTTTATGGTTATTGGCCATGTAAGATTCCGATCTCGTTGGTTGTTCCAAAAATTGAGTTAATGTGGGTGTAGAGATGAGTCGAAAGATCTTTCTAAGAGAAATTGCATTTGCACGAAGTGGCGATAAGGGTTCAAATGCCAATATTGGAGTGATTGCCTATAACGAGCAAGGCTATGCTCTTCTTAAAAATGCACTCACTAACGATGTGGTTGGAGATTTTTTCAAGGATTTGGGCATCAAAAAAGTCATAAGGTATGAGTTGCCAAATTTATTGGCATTGAATTTTGTTTTAGAAGGAGCTTTGGCCGGCGGAGGAAGTCGTTCTTTGAGGATGGATGCCCAAGGAAAGGCCCTTGGCCAAGCGATATTGGAGATTCAGTTAGATGTCTCTATATAAAAAACAAAAAGAGGAGCAAATGACTCTATATCAATGCCTTTCGGTATCTCATCTTGAAGAAAGTATCAGCTTAATCACTCTAAATCGCCCAGAAAAGCGCAACGCCCTGAATTTGGTATTAATGGAGGAACTAAGCGTTGCGATAGAAAAGATTGAACAAGAGCCGCACAATCGGATTGCAATTCTATCTGCTCAAGGAAATGTTTTTTGCGCTGGCCTGGATTTACATGAGGCATCGGATGCTGCATTAGCAGAGCAAACGACTCAAGCTGTCGCCAAACTTCTGACTGTACTTTTTCATTCGCCTATGATCACCATTGCTGCCATCCAAGGAGATGCCATTGCTGGAGGAGCTGGATTAGTAGCCGCTTGCGATTTTGCAATCATGGCGAAGCAAGCGCGCATAGGCTTTCCTGAAGTAAGGCGAGGACTAATTGCAGCACAAGTAGCGACATTATTATGCCGACAAATGCGCATGAGAGAAGTTAAGGAATTACTTTTGCTGGGAGAGCTCATTGGCAGCGAGCGAGCGTTGGAGATTGGATTGATCAACCGTGTAGCTGAAGAGTCTGAATTAATGCATGAAGCCATAACCTTGGCAAAGAAAATTCTCTTAGGAGCTCCAAAAGCTACTAGAGAGACAAAGCATCTTTTAGAAAGACTCGATCCATCGCATTTTTCTGATGATCTTAAAACTGCAATGTCTTTTCATAGAAATGCTAAGCAATCGCTAGAAGCGAAGGAAGGCGTTGCGGCTTTCCTGGAAAAGCGGCCTCCAAATTGGATCGATAGATAATCTATGTTCCTGATCGTAATTTGTGTTTTTCCAAATGCTTTTGGAGAAGTTTGATGAAAAACTCTGGGACAGGGATTTTCTTTCTTGTTGCTGAGTCCAAGGTCACATGGACAGTTTTTGCTTTGCCGACAAGCGTTTTGTCATCTTTATAAATTTTATAAAAGATGCTAAATGACGTTTTGCCAATATGTTCGATAGATAAATGCACTTCCAGCTTATCGCCTACATGCAGAGGGACTAAATAGTCGGATTCGGCATGGACAATGACGAAGACGAAGTTTTCTTTGCGGAAGATCTGCTCGAAAGTGAATCCTAAGCTTGCTAAAAAGTCTTCTAGAGCGTCATGGACAAAACGGAATTGACGTGGAAAATACAAGATGCCAGCCATGTCTGTATCGTGCATTCTCACTTGATTTTGAGCTATAAACATTGCATTTCTTATTTGAGCTATTCTCACTACAAATTTCCGAAAATCTTTCGGAAGATTTGTAACGGGAACGATTTTATTTGTTTTCTCCATCTCTATACTAATCTGACAATAAAAAGAAAAGTAATTTCGAGACCTAAATTAAAAAAAAATATATACAAAATTTTTGCTATCAGTTGGATTTCTAGAGTCATTTCCGCTGTAAACATCATCGAAAATGACTTCTAGATAATAAAGTTGAGAGCAATTACCAAATTCACATCAGAGGTTTTTTTATGGCATTCAAAAAGCTATTTAAATTCGCAAGCATATCTGTGTTAAGTTTAGTGTGCTTGTCATCTAAGATCCAAGCGACGCATAATCCGCAACATATCAAGGATTTAGATAACCTAATCAATAATGTTACGCCGAACAATACGGGGTATGTGCCTGGAGGTCCTACACAAGTGACTTGGGCTGGCTTCAATGGTGCTACTGCCTATACTTGTTTTACAGATTCTAGCGGTCTTCTCAATGCACTTTTGAACCACACGTATGGGCTTAGCGCAACCGATTTTCAAAACTGGTTGGGAACGCCGAGACCTTTTGCGCAAAACTACGTTTTGGCTATAGCAGGTAGCAATCGCTTTCACCAAATTCATAATATTACAGAGATTAAACCTGGAGATATCCTTGCGATCGGTTATCCGCCTGGCGTTGGAGATCCTGGTGGAGATAATGGGCATATTCTAGTGGTCGAAGAAGCACCTACACGGTCGGAGCAGAAAAAGCCAATCGTCCATGATACTCAGCAGTGGATTGTCCACATTGCAGATTGCGCGGTCATCGGGCATGGCGTCAAAGATACTCGCTATAATGGCGATGGGACATTTCGAATGGGAGTTGGAAGAGGAACGTTGAGGCTTTATATCGATCTCCATGGAAACATTGTAGCTTATGCGTGGAGCCGTTTAGAAAAAAATGAATATTTCATGTCGACTGAACGACCTTTGGTTGTTGGACGATTGAATTTTTGAATTTGATAAATTATTTTTTTGCTATTGATTGTTAGTGATTTAGGATAAATTGTCGAAAATCACTTGGAAAAAAAATAAAATTTAAATTATTTCGCTAGATAAGAGGTACCGGCGCATATAAGGTAGTGGCAAGCGATTCTTGCCCAACTTGTACTCCCTAAATGGCGATGCCAAATTCAGAGTGCAGGATAGGAGCCTTATGCGACTGTTCCTAGTTAATTAACTCTTTAAGGAGATTTACTTATGAAAAAGATCTTTTTGATGTTTTCTCTTCTTTCCTGTCTACTGTTCGCTAACTACAGCTCAGCTACTGAAGGCATGATGATGCAAGATTACGGCAATCAAGGCTGCTGCGACACAGGTTGCCAACAACCACAACAATATGCTCCACAATATTCATACGCACCAAGCTGCTGCCAGCAAGCTCCTTGCGATAAGCCTTGTGGCGATTGCTATTGCCTCTATTGCCACTATCGTCCATGCTACTATTCCACATGCCATTGCAACTACATTCCTCAGTATCAATATCACCAATGCTGCCGTTACATTCCTCAATACTACTACACATGCAGCTGCCACTACTGCCCACAATACTGCTATCAACAACACTGCCGTTATGTTCCTGAGTACTATTACAAGCATGAATGCAATCAAGCTAATACATGCGCACCTTGCTGCCAACAGTAAGCAGCTTGGTTTGACCTAACGGTCAATCTTTATGCCGCTTTTTCGGCCAAAGTAATTTGGTGGAAAAAGCGGCAACTTCTTTTTAGCAAGAATCCAGAATTCAGAAGTCTGATCTTTTTCACCACAGAGACAGGACAGTGAGACCAGAGAGGAGATCATTGAGATAAGTGAGACCACAGACTATTATTATTCTGAATTTTGCCTTTTTACTACTGGCTACTTTTATTGACTTCGGTGCCTTCTCAGTGGTCTCACTGTCTTTTTTCTGTGGTGAAAAGATTAGAACTCTGAATTCTTTGATTCTGACTTAACTTACTTCAATAGGAGGAAATATGACAAAGGTACAAGAAAGAAAGAAAAGCGTGGAAGACTATAGGAAAGAGTTCAATCCAGAATTTATGAAGAGGGCGATTGAGCTTAGCCGCATAGGATCTATCATTGAGAAGACAGGGGGAGTGTTTGGTGCAGTCATTGTGAAAGAGGGAAAAATCATCGCAGAAGGATACAACCAAGTAAGAAAGCATCATGATCCGACTTGGCATGCAGAAATGCAAGCGATTAGAGAAGCTAGCAAAAAATTAGGGACACCTCATCTTGAAGGATGTGTGCTTTATACTAGTGCTGAATGTTGTCCTATGTGCTTGGCTGCCTCTTATTGGGCCCATATCGATCATATTTATTATGGGGCTACAATTGCTGATGCATTGAAATATGGGGATTTTGCTGATAGCGATATTTTGGATGAAATACGCAAGGAGCCTAAGGATCGCAGAATTAAATTTTCCCAACAGATGCATTCAGAGGCTGTTGAAGTTTGGAAAGAGTTTTCCAAGATGCCTAACCGGGCCCATTATTGAATTTGTTGGCTATAACGTAATGAAGAGAGTGATTTGAAAAAAAAGAGATGGTCGTCCTCATAGAAGACGACCATCTTAGAAAAAACGTCATTTATCAATTAGAAAACGACGTCAAGACCTAAAGTTAAGCCTTGTGTAGAGATATTTCCGTTGCGAGAAAGGAAAATTTGATTAGCGTCTAGCCAAATATGCTGTTCCCAGCCAATGCGAGCTGTGACAGACATGTCGCAGAAGCAATCAGCATATTGCAAGCCAAGGAAGTAATCAAATGATGGAACTGCGCACCAGAAGCGGTCTCTTAAGTCGAAACCTGCGATAGCTGCTGCGGAATTAGATCCGGAGCTGCTCAGTGAAGATTCGGAAGCTCCACTTCTTACGTGTTTGCGGAATCTCGTATAGAGAACGGAACCGCCAACATGTCCAACAACGGAAAGGCCTGCGCCGACTTTCCAGTCACCCCAGAAACCGCCTTGAACGCCATAACCATTAAGTTTATCCTTAATACGTGCGCGAGCTTCTACTGCTGAAAGAGCAGCAACATCAGCGCGTAGACGGACTTTATGATCGAACCAGAAAAATCTTGGACCGATGTGTGGGCGGAATGTAAAGCATTCGCCAACGCAGAAATTACGAGCAAAATCTAGATCCAAATAGGAAAGATCTCTTTCCCACTTTGCACGTAAACCATCTACATCGAAAGGTAACCCAAAGGTATCTTCGAGAGTGATGATAGAGCTGCCTGAACGAGCTCTGTCTCTGACTCTTCTGGAATCAGAAGGAATATTAGTATAGGTAATGCCTGCTTCCCAGCAATCGCATGGGAGTTCATAACCTAGTCTAACTCTAAATCCACTGTTGTAGTCAGAACGTGGGCGTTTTACATGGCCGCGGCCAAATGTTCCCAAGCTTGAGCGAACAGCAAAGTCAGAATTGCAGTTATCTATTTGCCAATAAAGCCAATCTGCACCTACTGTAAATTTTCCATCGAGAATGGAACAGTCGTTGCAGAAGGACCAGTTAGAGCCGAATGGCTCCACTGCAGAAACCGGCGTACTGAGAACGCTTGCTAGCATGCCCACTAAGCCTGCAAAAAAAGAGAATTTCTTCATCTTATGTTTCTCCCTGAGTTTTTAAGATTTGAATTCAACTGTGCACAGTCTTTGCCGTACTTTCCTCGGAATCTGGATGTACTCAGCAAAAATCGTTCATAGTCGAGTTGACTGTCAAAACTGCTTAAATGATGCATGTTACATCAACAGCGCTAGTAAACAGCTACGGGAAATAAAAATCAAGAAACAAACGCTTTTTTCTTCAAAAAGCTTCTAAAAACTATTCTAGGGGCTTGTTTTGTTCGACAAGCCGAGGCAGCTGTCCTAAATCTCGAAGTCCAAAATGCTTAAGAAAGTCCTTAGTGATGCCATAAAGGGCAGGCCGTCCAGGAGCCTCTAGGCGGCCGATGGATTCGATCAATTGACGCTCAAGAAGATTCTGAACGATGCCTGAACAATCAACGCCTCTTATTGCTTCGATTTGAGGACGGGTGATTGGCTGGCGGTAGGCAATGATCGCAAGAACCTCTGCAGAAGCTTGAGATAGTTTTTCAGCGCGTTTATTTCGGTGTAGTAGATCGATAAATAGGCTGTATTCTTCACATGTTCGCAACATATAACCTTGGGCGATTTCTTCAAGGCGGAAGGCTCTTTGTTGAGAAAGATACTCTTGTTGCAATTCGAGGATGAGGTCTCGCAATAATCTTGGTTTCAGGGGTTGGAAGCTATCGACCACTTCGCGGATTTTTGTAAAGGGGAGAGGATCCCTGCTTGCAAATAGAAGAGCTTCGATGATACGTTTTGCGTGTTGTCTTATAAATTTTTCCTGCTGCTGAGCTTGTTTGGCAGAGTGAATATTTTCAAGGATTCCAGGCAGGCCCGGCTGTTCAGATTGAGGTCGATGTGGCAGCTTTGTGGATAGATCTGTTTTAATTTCTTGATCGAATAGATTAATTTCTTTTGACATGAAAAGGTCCTCACAATGTGGCGAAAATACAAATTGCATTGATATCTGGATCATTTGCAACTCGTATGTCGCCGATTTTCATTAATTCTAGAAGAGCAAGGAAGGTGACGATAAGTTCCTCGCGGTTTTTTTCAGCAGTAAATATAAGATTGAAGGGAATTTTTTTTTGTTCTTGAATGAGATCTTTTAGTAGAAGGATTTTATCGGCAACTTTCCAGATTTCCTCAAGAATGATCCCTTTTTTAGAAGAAGTTTTTGCAAGTACCTCGCGAAATAATGAGGCAAGGTCATCGAGTGATAGGTGGTCGATGCCTAGGTTTTTTTTCATTTCGAGAGAATCGTCGAGGCCGCGCAAATAGAAAGCAGACTGATGTTCTTCTCTTTCAGACAGTTCTTTTGCCAATTGTTTGAAAAGGCAGTAGTCGACGAGTTGATGGATAATCTCGAAATGGGGATCCCATTCTTCTGCTTGCAGAAGATCCTGGGGTTGTTCGTGAGAAGGAAGCAGGGCCTTGCTTTTTAGGTAAGCGAGAGATGATGTTAAGGCGACAAATTCGGCGCCGCGATCGACATTTGGCGAAGACTTTAATGTCTTTTCCAGATATTGCTGGATAATTTGGATGAGTGAAATTTGATAGATATCGACTTCTTGGCGATTGATCAAATGCCATAATAGGTCTAGAGGACCTTCAAAATTTTCGAGTGAAAAAGTTTCTGTTTCTGCGAGTTTCATCTGCCACCGGTCAAGTTTATGAACCGATAAGATATCATGGAAATTAGAAAAAGGCAAAAACCTGAAATAAGAATTTATTTTTAATATAAGTTTTTTATGGTTGTCTTTATCGATGAAAAGATTTACGAAGAGGATCTCGATTAGAATGCTTTTTTTTTGACCATGGAGAGGAGAATGCTTGGAAAAATTCGCTATTGGTTCGGATTTGTTGTGTGTTTAATTCATTCTTTATCAGCTGCATCTGAAACTAAATTATTAAAAAGTAGCGACATTAGTAAGGTAATGCAGCAAATATTCGAACAGCAATCGGATCAAAAAAATATCACAGAGTCTATCTTTAAGCACTCATTTAAGGTCTATATCGACCAATTTGATCCTGAGAGAATTTATCTTTTGGAGCTCGAGGTTCGCCCCTTTCTTGAACTGAGCGATGCTGCTATCGCACGTGTCAAAGAGCAGTATCAGCGAAATCAGTTCACGGAATTTATGAATTTAAACGACGTGATTCAAAAGGCTATTGAGAGGTCCAGAAGGTTGCGGTCGGGTCTGGAGCGAGAAAATTTTGATGAACTTTTCCAAAAAGGAGCATCCTATCATGTGAATGCCTATGATGAATGGCGTGATCCTAATTTGCACCAGCAGTTTTCCAATGATGAAACTGACCTGAGAGAGCGCATTAAACAATCGATCGTTCGATTTATTGCAAATGCGCGTCTGAGATATGGGGACAATTTTGTTGAAACCCATAAACCTCAAGTTCTTAGAGTTTTCGAAAAACAGATGCGCTCTCATGAAAATCAATATCTTTTTCAGAATGAGAATGGGGAGCCCATGATGTCTTCTGAGCGGGATAATGCTTTTTCTATTCATGTATTAAAAGCTTTAGCTAGCAGCCTTGATGCTCACACGTCTGTGTTGGATTCGAGAGAGGCCGCGGATATGCGGTTGCAACTGGAAAAAGAGATTCAAGGCATTGGTGTGGTCTTAAAGCCTTCTGGCAGTGGAGAATTTTTCATTTCGGAGCTTATTAATGGAGGGCCTGCTGACAAGAGTGGATTAATCAAGCCCAATGACCAGATCATTGAAGTTGATGGAATTCCGATTTCTCATATGCCTTTGAATAGAGTGATGGAGAAAATCCGTGGAAAAAGTGGTTCGACAGTATCTCTCCTCTTAAAACGTTCTGAGGAAGGTGGAGTGGATCAAATGATTCCCGTGCAACTTGTGCGTGAAGAGATTCCTGTTAATGAAGGAAGAGTGGAAAGTGCTTTCGAAACTTTCGGCAATGGAATTATAGGGAAAATCAAATTGGATTCATTTTATCAGGCTGAAAATGGGGTATCTAGCTATAACGATTTAAAAGATGCCATTAAAAAGTTGGACAGCAAGGGGAACTTGCGTGGATTGATTTTAGATTTTCGCGAAAATAGCGGAGGATTTCTTTCTCAAGCAATAAAGGTCGCTAGTTTGTTTATTACAAATGGAGTGATCGTTATTTCGAAATATTTTAATGGCGAAGAGCATGTCTATCGCGATGTCGACGGTCAAAAGATCTATAATGGTCCCTTGATTATTCTGACTTCCAAGGCTACAGCTTCAGCCGCTGAAATTGTTGCTCAGGCTCTTCAAGATTATGGCGTGGCTCTTATTGTTGGTGATGAGCGCACCTATGGCAAGGGAACCATCCAAAGTCAGACAGTCACTGAGAATCAAGCATCGACATATTTCAAAGTGACCGTTGGAAAGTATTATACGGTATCTGGTCGGACTCCTCAAATTCAAGGAGTTAAGGCGGATATTGTCGTTCCTAGCCAGTTTGCCCATGAAAATATTGGTGAGAGGTATTTGGATTATGCATTGCAGCAGGATATCATTCCGCCTGAATATCAAGATACTTTACAGGATATTACTCCTAGCTTAAAGCCCTGGTATTTGCATTATTATATCCCAACGCTTCAGCATAAAGAATATCGATGGATTCAATTGCTGCCAGCATTGAAGAAAAATAGTTCTTACCGAATTGCTCATAACAAAAACTATCAGGCCTTTTTGAAGGGAACGAATGCAGAAGAAGAAGCGGCAGCATGGAAAGAAGAGAAAAATTTTGGCAAAGATGACTTGCAGATGGCTGAGGCGGTCAATATCATGAAGGATATGATCATTTTACATTCTCAAAACTATGGCACAGAAGAGTCAACGAAGAACCCTTTGCAGCAGCCTGCAGGAATTTTTCAATAGCCTTTTTTAGAAGCTCGCAAAAATAAGAGGGCCATAATAGAAAATATGGCCCTCTTATTTTCAGAGCCGATCGCCTTAAGTAGTGGGTTGGATTTTAGCCAGCCGCTTCAACGAGAGATGGCGCTTCAGATTTAGTCTTTTCTGGTATAGTTTCTATGACAGCACCATCTTGGAGCATATTGACGACAATTTGCCAATGTTCTTGTTCCTTTGGATCCAATTGATCTAAGTAGGTAATCATGACAGATTTTAGATCTTCTTCGGAGGAAATATTTTTGTCTTTTAAATGGAGAGAAAACTTTGTTAAAGCCTGTTCAGCGAGTTGTTTTTCTATAAAGAACTTCTTGTATGCGACAATAAATTTTGTCACGAATAAGGCAGAGGCAACGGCGAGATTTAGGCTGATGGCGGAAGATGTTGATAGGTTGGCAGTATTTGGAAATAATGGGATTTTATCTTCGGCGATGTAGTTATTATCGCGAAGAAAAATAATCATATTGGCTGCTAAACCTATAGCCCCTGCTGAAAGCCCTAATGTTCTTGCTACGCGTGCTTGCCAACCCAGATCATATTCATCTGCTAATTCCTTTTGGATGAAAAACTTGTAGGAGATATCGCATATGCTGGATGCGCAATTTAAGCAAATGAGAGAAGGCAGATTATAGGAGGGAATGTTATCTAAAGATTGAAAGGGGAGCAATTTGATTAAATAGGTAAGATTGACTGTTGTTAAAAAACTTGCCTGGGCAATGCGAAACCCCTTTCCAACAGTGGATGCAAAGGAGCGTTGGGTCATTTGAGAGCTAGGCATTTGATTTAATGAAACGTTCATTGATTATTCCTTAATAAAGATCGAAATATAAACAACTCTATCTTATTTCTTATCAAACGTTCAATAATTTTATTACTAATGCTCAAGGGACAAAAGGATGAGTTTAGCTTCTTTTTCATCGATCAAGATAAACTGATTAAGCGATTGTTCAAAACAATAGACGTCAGCATGAGCAATATCAAACCACCAGCCGTGGATGCGGAGCTGTTTTTTTTCTACTCTTTCTTTAATAAAGGGATAACTCAACACATTCTCCATTTGTTGAAGAACATTCATTTGAGAAATCTGATTTGGCACTGATAACGACGGATCGAGGATATTGCCATTTTTGACTTTATTGAAGGATTCCTGGCCATATTTCAACCAAGAGGCGAGATGCGAACAACCAAGACAGTCGATTCCTTCTGCCAGGGCTTGCATGGCGAAGCACTCTGAATGTCCGCAGATAATAATATCAGCAATGTTGAGTGAAAGTACCGAAAATTCTAATGCCGCTTGTGCACATGCTTCGCCGTCTTTTGCGGCGGCTGGCGGGATTAAATTTCCAATATTTCGCAAAACAAATAAATCTCCAGGATTTGTTGAAGCAAAAAGATTAGGCACGACTCTGCTATCTGAGCATGCAATAAAGAGGGCATCAGGTTTTTGTCCAAGAGCGAGTTTTGCAAACAGTGCCCTGCTTTCCTCTGTAAGGCCTTTTCTAAATTCGACAATTCCTTGAATAAGTTTTTTCATAGCGGTTTTTCATTAATGTTGCTTCTTTCAATCGGAAAAAGAGGCTAAGTATAATAATTCATTATTTTATAAATTCTTAACAATATTTTGTTATATTTAAATAAAATTATTTCCAAAGGGAAAAGATGAATCTTTCAAAGATTAACACATATGCGCAGAGTGCATGGGATTCCGTATACAATGAAGCCAAAGCAGTGATTCCTGCTGTAGTTCTAGGCTCTTGTGTCACTTTAACGGATCCCCGAGGATTAGCGATTGCACTTATTGGTCAGGATATTTTTATGAAAGTGACTCTTGCTGCTATCCACAAGCTGCCGCAAAGACCTTTGGGGGATATTGGATCGACCGGTACAGTGGCCAGTTTAGTTGCTATACCTACAGGATTTTTTGTTGGAAGGGATATTGCGCAGCTTGCTGGCTTCGATAATTCAATCACATCAATGCTTCTTGGCAGGGTTCTTGGAGTTTTTGCAGGAGTCTTTTTTGCGATCAGAAATGATAATGCAGTTAAAGATAGTTCTGTTGTAATCCTCACTGAAGCAAATTTCCATGAGGAAGTTGAAAAATCAGAGCTTCCTGTGATCGTTGATGTTTATGCTCCTTGGTGCGGACCTTGCAATGCGATGGCTCCTGCCTATGTCAACCTCAGTAAAGAAATCAAAGATGTAAAATTTGCTAAGCTCAATGTGGATAAAGAACCAGAATTAGCAAAAAAATTGGGAATTACAGCCATGCCAACACTCCTCTTTTATAAAGACGGAAAGTGCATTAACATGCATGTCGGGGCGCTCGATAGAGAGAAGCTTTTCAATAAAATAAAAGAGAATTTACCGACTACCTTTGTTCGACCCTAACTCCTATTTAGCTTATGCTCAAATGCATTTTCGCTCTCTCCCTTCGGGAGACTGGAGTTTGGCATTTTTAAGATCTTACGCTGCTCCGCATCTAAAATTTGTTATTGTTAAAGTACCCCACGTTATGGCCTGCATTTCATGCATGGCCTCCACGCGAAATACTTTTGCAATCGTCTCACGCGGGGCTATCTACTTATGCCACTACCGTGGCAAAAATTAGTCGCTCCGCATATCATTCGGAATTTAGAATATTTTTATTTCTATTTTTGGGGTTCTCTTGGGGTTGTTTGAATCGCTCAAGAAGAACCACCACTCTGTAGTGGATCAATTAATAAAAATTTTTTCTTGACTGAGTTTAAAAATTTCACCTTAATGTTTTCTTTCGACATTGGAAAAAACAAAGAAAATTTTTTGTGGGATAATGAAGACTCCAAAGATAGGCGTGTTTTCACTTTTGCTCTTTTCTGGGTTTATTTTGCTGGGCATTTTGATTCTTCAGCCCTTGGAAGTGTTTCACTTTCGTGATTATATTGCGATTTTGTTTCCGAAAGGAACCATTGCTCTTGAGCAGAGAAATCTGCTTTTCATCATTCAAATCATCATGCTCCTGGTAATTATACCGGTATATGTCCTGACGTTTATTTTTTCATGGAGATATAGAGCTCAAAATCCACGCAGTGCCTACGATCCCGATCTCGTTGACAATCGTCTCGCCGAATACATTTGGTGGGGAGTCCCTTGTATTTTAACCCTTGTGATTGCAGTTGTGACGGTGATTAAAACTTATGAATTGGATCCCTATAGGCCTATTGAATCGGAGAAAAAACCTTTGACAATTCAGGTAGTCGCATTGCAATGGAAATGGCTCTTTATCTATCCAGATGAAAAAATTGCAAGCGTGAATTTTTTACAGATTCCTCTTCACACTCCGATTCATTTTGAAATTACTGCTGATGCTCCCATGAATTCGTTTTGGATTCCTCATCTTGGAGGACAAATTTATGCGATGCCGAGCATGAAGACAGAATTGAATCTAATAGCGGATGATCCGGGCGATTTTAGAGGCTCTTCAGCAAATATAAGTGGAGTAGGATTCGCAGGCATGCATTTCATCACGCGGGCGGCCTCAGAGGATGATTATCAACGCTGGCTGGAATCTACAAAGCAATCGTCAAAATCTCTTAATTGGGAAGAGTATTCAAAATTGGCTGCCCCCAGTCAAAATAACCCAAAAGAGCTTTTCCATTTGGAAGATGGAAATCTTTTTGAACAGATTATCCATAAATACATGCACCCGCAAAAAAGTGGTTGAGATATGTTTGGCAGATTGACCTTAGACGCTTTTAAGCACGAATCCAGCCAAGATATGGCTGTCTATTCTATGGTTGTGGGCGCCATTGCAATCATCGGCCTCATCTTTTATCTTAAACGTTGGAAATGGCTTTGGAATGAGTGGTTGACCACCGTGGATCCGAAAAGAATCGGCATCATGTATATGGTTGTTGTCATCATTATGTTCCTTAAAGGATTTGCTGATGCTGTCATGATGCGTTTGCAGCAAGTCCTCTCTGTCGGCAGCTCGCATGGCTTCATTTCAACGGAGCACTTTCAAGAGGTTTTTTCATCACATGGGACAACGATGATTTTCTTTGTGGGAATGGGTATTGTTTTTGGATTGATGAATCTCATTGTTCCTTTGCAAATTGGTGCTAGAGACGTTGCATATCCTTTTCTAAATGCGCTTGGTTTCTGGCTTTTTGCTTCCGGAGCTATGTTGACACTCGTTTCTTTGGCAATAGGTGATTTTTCAGCCACTGGATGGCTTGCTTATCCTCCACTTTCTGGTTTGGAGTATAGTCCAAATGAGGGCGTTGATTACTGGATATGGATGGTTCAAATTGCTGGGATTGGGAGTACCATTGCAGGCATTAATTTCTTTGTCACAATCTTAAAGATGCGGTGTCCTGGAATGACCTTCATGAAAATGCCCATCTTTGTCTGGAGTTCGCTATGTGCGGCTGTCTTAGTGATTTTTGCTTTCCCTATCTTGACGGCAACGCTTTACATGTTGGCCTTAGACCGTTACCTTGGCATGCATTTCTTTACAGCAGGGTATGGAGGCAACCCCATGATGTATATCAACTTAATCTGGGCTTGGGGGCATCCAGAGGTCTATATTCTCATCATGCCAGCTTTTGGAATTTTTTCTGAGATCGTGCCTACCTTTTCCGAAAAGAGATTGTTTGGATATACATCGATGGTATGGGCCCTTATTCTTATTGCGTTTCTTTCTTTCGTCGTCTGGCTACATCATTTCTTTACGATGGGGGCAAGTCCAGATGTCAACGCATTTTTCGGCGTTATGACAATGTTGATTGCGATCCCTACAGGTGTCAAAATTTTCAATTGGCTTTTTACGAAATTTCGAGGCCGGGTGCACTTTGCATCGCCGATGCTATGGTTTTTTGCCTTTGTCCTTAACTTCAGTGTGGGGGGAATGACTGGAGTCCTTCTTTCATCGCCTCCAGTGGATTATCAAGTACATAACAGCTTGTTTTTAATTGCGCATTTCCATGGCATGGTCATTGGAGGCGTGCTTTTTGGCTTTTTCGCCGGATTTACCTATTGGTTTCCAAAATACACAGGATTTTTTCTAGACGAAAAGTTGAATAAATATGCCTTTTGGTGTTGGTTTCTGGGCTTTTTGGTCGCTTTTATGCCGCTCTATATGCTTGGCTTTATGGGAGCGACAAGACGACTGGATCATTATGAAGCGTCGACTGGATGGCATCCTCTATTTGTCATTGCCGGCATCGGTGCCGCGATCATTTTCTGCGGCGCCTGTATCCAGTTTTTTGGACTTTTTTGGAGTATTAAAGAACGGAAAAAGAATTGGGATTTAACGGGTGGAAACCCTTGGAATGGAAGAACGTTGGAATGGTCTATTCCTTCACCTCCACCAGTCTACAATTTTGCGATCATACCGACCGTCGATCAAATCGATCCCTTGTGGTCCTCAAAAAAGGATGAATTAAATCCTCCTCAAAAAAAATACGAAGACATTCTTATGCCAAAAAATACTCCAATGGGACTTTACATTGGAATTTTAAGCCTTCTTTTTGGCTTTGCGATGACCTGGTACATCACTTGGTTAGCAATCATCAGTTTTGTCGGCATCATTGTTTGCTTGATCATTCGTCTTTCCGGAAAGGATGAGCACGAGGTCATCCCTGCGGCTAAGGTTAAAGAAATTGAGGAGGCAATTTTGAGGAGGCATGAAATCGCATGAGCCTGACTATCCATCACACTCCTGAAGCTCATCCAGACATACGAATTCCAGATCCTCATCAAGATACTTTTTCTAAAACGGTATTGGGATTTTGGACCTATTTGATGACAGACTGCCTTGTATTTGGTTCGCTCTTTGCTACCTATGCCATCCTTCGTAATAATACTTTTGGAGGGCCTTCATCCCATGATCTTTTCAGCTTATCGACATCTTTTATAGAAACGATGATCCTATTATTCAGCAGTGTGACTTGCGGATTTGGGATGTTATCAGCTGTAAAAAATAGGAGTCCTAGTGTGATAGGATGGCTTATTGTTTCATTTTTATTGGGAGCTTCCTTCGTTGGAATGGAACTGCACGAGTTTAATCATCTAGTCGAAGAAGGCTATAGCTGGCAAAAAAGCGCATTTCTATCCTCTTTTTTTACTCTTGTTGGAACACATGGACTCCACGTTTCATTCGGCTTGCTTTGGATGGCGGTGATGATTTGCCAAGTATCTATTCTTGGAGTGACTGTGGATACTTTCCGAAGACTGGTTGTCTTTAGTCTATTTTGGCATTTTTTAGATGTAGTATGGATTTTTATATTCACCTTTGTTTATTTGATGGGAGTGATTTAAATGAGTTCTGAACTCGGTTTGAAGGAGATCCAGAAAGAGTGGCATGGAACGCTGAAATCCTATGCCATTGGATTTCTCTCGTCTATCATATTGACCGCATCTTCTTTTCTTCTAGTGATAGCCAGACCTTTTTCTAACCAAAATATCATTAATACAATAATTGCCCTTGCAATTGTGCAGGGGATATTTCAATTGCTGTTTTTTCTGCATGTAGGACAGGAAGCAAAGCCCAGATGGGAATCCGTCATATTTTACTTTATGATTTTGGTGATGATCATCATTGTAATAGGATCCCTTTGGATCATTTTTGATTTGGATTATCGCGTCATGGGAAACATGTCAAAGGAAATGATGCATGATTAATTATTATCTACTGACTAAACCGGGAATTATTTTAGGGAATCTTATCACGGTTGCTACAGGCTTTTTACTGGCCTCAAAAGGCAGGATGGATGGGGCGTTATTTTTTGCTACATTGGTAGGACTAGCCCTAATCATTGCTTCTGCATGTGTTTTCAACAACTATATCGATAGGAAAATCGATCGAAAGATGGAAAGGACCAAGAATCGACCTCTTGTTCAAGGGCTTATCCGAGGACAAAACGCGATTATTTTTGCCGTTTTTCTTGGCGTATTGGGCAGCCTCATCTTATTTTTTTATACGAACGTCTTGACAGTGATAGTGGCGGAGACGGGCTTCTTTGTTTATGTTGTTTTGTATAGCCTATGGAAGTGCCGCACCATTTATGGTACAGCCATAGGAAGTATTGCAGGCGGAGTGCCACCTCTTGTCGGGTATTGCGCAGCAAGCAATCAATTTGATGCTGGAGCGGTGATTTTATTTGCCATATTGGTGTTTTGGCAAATGCCGCATTTTTTCTCCATCGCTGTCTATCGCTTTGATGATTATAAGGCAGCCTCTATCCCTGTTCTGCCTGTCAAGAAAGGAATGCAAGTAACAAAGATGCGCATGGTGCTTTATATCATCGGCTTTATAGGGGCTACTACCGCTTTAACTCTGTTTGGATATACAGGGTATTTTTATCTTGGTGCTGCCGTGTTCTTTAGCCTTGCATGGCTCGCTTTGTGCCTGAAAGGATTTATTAGCTCGGATGACCAACTTTGGGGCCGTACAATGTTTCGCTTTTCCCTCGTCATTATCACGAGCTTAAGTATTATGATTCCATTGGATGCTCACATGTAGAAAAGTTCGTAGTCCAAATCTTCAGACGTGCTCGTGCCTATGCCCGAATCTTACATATGAACTTCTCAAGAGAAATAGTCTGTTAATCGATTTTTTGGGAAAGGCACTCTCAAGGCATTTAAGAGAGCTAAAATATCGATAACCTCTTGACTGATGACTCCTGCTACAGGAGGAAGGTATCCGAAAGCGGCAAATGCCATTCCCAAGAGCGATAATCCCATCCCATCCACAGCGCCCCAGAAAGGACATTTGACCCTGGAGTTTTAGAAATTAAAAAGGGTTCTCCCGTCAAATAGGATTCATCCATGATTCCATGCCCTTCGACGACTCTTCCATCAACAGGACAAATTTCATGAGGATAAATGACCAGGATATTGCCAATTTCAATTTGATCTGCAGGAATTGTAGAAACTGTTTCTTTTTCTTTTCGATGAGCAAAATTAGGCATACGTTTAGCCAAAGCTTCAAGCAAAAAAGATGCCCGGCGAACGGCATATGCCTCCAAAGCTTGTCCTCCAGAAAGCATCAAAACGATAATGGTTCCTGCAAGGTACTGTCCCAGAAAGACAGCTGTAACAATCGAAAGGCCTGCTAATAGATCCGAACTAAATTGAAGATGGATAAATTTAATAAGTAGATTAAAGATTAGAGGAGTTCCACCTATAATTAAAGCAATGTAAAGAGGGACATTTTGTAAATTGGTGGGAACGACAAAAATGAAGCGCAAAAAAAGATAAGCGGCAATTGAAGCGAGTGCGACGATGGCGATGAGAACATCTTTAGAATAATAAATAGGGTTCTTTTTTTTATTCATTTGAGGGAATTAGAATTTGAATTCCTTCATATTGTTCTTTGATAAGTTCCGCAAGATATTCGGCATATGTTCCTGGATAGGTTTCATCGTCTCTTAATGCCTTGAGATAGGCCTCTTCATTGTCGATAATAACGGGTTCATAGCCTCCGCGAACTAGCAAGGCATTCATGAGCAAGCGGGCAAGGCGTCCATTACCATCGATAAAAGGATGAATGCGAATAAGTTCGCAGTGGCACCAAGCTGCTAAAGCGATAGGATGAACCTCTTGTAAAGTATATCTTTTCAGTTTTTTGAAAATGAGGGAATCCCACTCCCATTCCTTTTCGTTCAAAGGCCCATTGGGTATAAAAATTATCTTCTTTTCCTCGAATGCTTTCTTTTGCCTTTTCGATGAGCTCTTCGCATTGCGGATATATTTCTAAACCACTGTTAATGAAATTGCAACCACTACTGCCATTTTTTATCAAACCCGTTGCCGTCAATAAAAAGGCACTGAAATTTTTAGGGAAGTAACGGGTCGCTTTTTCTCTATGTTGAGGAAGTTGTGACGGTTTGATAGGATCTATATATATTTTAATTTCGGATGACAAATCGGCCTTGATCGCTGTGGCATATTGATCGATTGGAGAGATTATTGTAGAGCTAAAGCACGATTCACTCGGTGATATGGAATTCAAATAGCAGCTTAGTTCTGACGAAAGGAAAGGACCAAACTTTGGTGGGAGTCTAGACAAAGCATCAAAGTTGGGTTTAACAATCATTAAGCCTCCTTCCAATTTTTTCTCTATATCCTGTCTTGTGGAAGCGAGTGCTGTCTGTGAAGCTAATAAAATCGCATTAAAGATGCCAATCATCCGATTTCTGGAAGATGAAGAATCAGAATGCACAGCTGATAAGAGAGTTGTGGATGCATATAACAGAGTTGTGAATAATGAATTTAATGGACTCATATGTGAAGATGCTCAACGTGTTTAAATTTTCTAAGAGCCATTCTTATTTCGAGAGATTTCTTTATAAGATAAAAGGTTGAAAATAAAATCTTCTAAAATTCTTGGGAAGAGAAAAACTCGAGCAAGGGTAGAGCAAGGAAATGAATGATGCAAGAGGTTCAATAAATTGGCTTGGATATTGTTGACTAAAATATGAATAAAATGTTAAAATATTTTTATTATTTATTATAAATATATGGTTAATAATGATTAGAAGAATACTAGGATTTAATATCCATTCTCCAAAAAAATTAGAGGAGCCTGCCTCTTCAAAAGAATGCTCTATTTTCAGTCCAAAAAATCTACTCCTGACAGCGCTTGGCTTGACAGCTATTGGGTCTTTTGGCCTATTTTTACGGGAAAAATCATTGCAAGCGCAAATGAATCAAGCATTTGACAAGCTGGATTGTGGTTTGGTTAATCAAACGTATAGTAATATGCTATTGCCTAGCGGCTTATTATCGCCGCCATGGAATACGATGCCCTTGGAATGTGAAACCCTTCGACACGGGGCACAGAGTCTTTCATTAAAGCAATTTTGCGAGTTAGATACAGAGAGTCAGTGCCAAAAAGTCGAACGATTTTCGCTTCAAAGGATTCTTAAAAGTTTTGATTATTGTAAAACACACGAAGAATTAAACACTGTCAAAATTCCTTTAATAGATGAGAGAGTATCCTATTTCGATAGTTTAAATATATATGATCTTAAAAATGATGCTCATAGTAGATGGAAGCTCTTATCAGAAGAAAGTCTCAAAAATATCAAAATGGGGGAATTAGCGGATTCTCCTATCGAAGAAATAGAAATTATTTCTGATCGATTGAGCAAAATCGGAAAAATTGATGAATTAGTAAATAGTAAATATGATGAAAATCTTTCTATTTTTGAATTTTATTATTTGCCTGTTAAAGAAATAAGTCATGCCTTTGAAAGAATTCCCATTCATTTGATAACTTTGTTGGATCCTTATAAAATCACCGAAGTTCTTAAAACCCTCCCTATTGATCAATTGAATCATCTTCTTCCGAGATTGAGCTCTAAAGTCTTAAGTAGGGTCTTCTGGTCCACTGTAAAAAAACTTGAACTGTCGACTCTATCAGAGAGTCAATTAGTGGCGTTGCTAGGAACGCCGCCAGCTTCTTTAAGTCTAAAGATCGAATGTCTTCCCATCGAAAGTTTGAATGAAATTCTTTTCAGGTTGAGTCCTGAATTTTTAAAAGATGTTTTAAAATCTATAATGCCCTCACATATCCAACGACTCGATTTGTCGAAATTATCAGAAAATCAACTCAAGGCCTTATGCGACCACCAATTTCAAAATCTTAGAGATGATATAGGTTTTTCTAGCGTTCAATTGAACGGAATCCTTCCTAATTTAAGCCTTGAAACTTTGGAAAAAGTTTTTCCCTTGATCAAGAAAATGGATATCGAGAAATTCGATTGGTCGACATTATCGAAGGATCAGCTGGAGATTTTGTGCAAGCATCAAACTAAAAATCTTCCTGTTAAGCAATTGAATGAAATCCTTCCTAAATTGGGATTGGAAGCATTGGAACGTATTGCTCCATTGATTCGGAGTTCTTCTGCGCATAAACTCGATTTATCATCGTGGTCAGAACATCAATTGGAAACTTTATCCAAGCATCATGCTGGAGCCATTCCTGAAAATTTACTGAATAAACTATTTACCAAGTTCAGTTCTGAAGCTTTAGAAAATATTACAGCATCGATAAATGAAAAAGTTATTATGAAACTCGACTGGTCGAAGCTTGATGGATTTTTAGATATTTTGATTCGGCAGGGTTTTTTTATGAAATCCGCCGATCCTTTTTGTTACAATAAAATCTTTAACCGATTTTCGGCCTTTCCTCTAGAACAAAAGAGTAAAATCCTTTCTAAAATGAGTCTTGAGGATTTAGAAGGAATTTTGAATGTGAGTTATGAGTATAATTCAGATAATTGGTCTATGTTTAGTGAAGGTGAATTGAAGATGAGGATTGAAGAGCTCAGGATGATTAATGATGAGGTTCTGAAGCGTAAAGAAACGCAGTGGATGGAAAAAATTCAAAATTGATAGGTAAAATTAATAAGGAATAATAATGATTAATGAAATAAGGCCATTAAATAAAATTTCTCATGAGCCTGAGCTGACTTCTTCTAATACGCCTTCCATTTTCAATCGAACAACGATGATTGCAATGACAATTACCTTAGCGGTCATGGGCTCTTTTGCTGTTTATATGAGGGAGTCAATTTTACAAGTGAAAATGGATAGAGCTTTCAATAGGTTGGACTGTGATTCGCTTGAAAAAGCTTATAATAGCACATTATTGCCTTCTTGGAATACAGAGTTTTTAGAATGTAGACATCTTCAAGCCGAAGCAAAAAATATTTCGTTAACACAATTTTGTGAAATGGATTCAGAAAGCCGAACAAACAAAATAGAACAATTTTCACTTACAAAGAATGTTTTCAGTGTTTGTGAAATGTATGAACAATTAAAAAAAACAAATCAAATTCTTTCAAAAGAAAAAAAACTACCTTATTTCGAGAGTCAAAGTCTAAGTTTATATGATCTAAAACAGTGTAGGTGGAGTAGTTTATGTTTCAATGTGTTACCCAAGAAGGTCTGATTCGAATTTTTTGAAATTTCCTATATAGTCATTAGCTGATGCTATCCTAATAAATATTCTCAACTTGACTAAATTTACCAAAGAGGAGAGTTTGAGAAATAGATCTTCTTAACGCATTAGGGGGAAAAGCTATGAAAAAATCAGCAGCAGTTTCCAATGCTAGTGCCTCGGGCACATTTCTTCTTGACGGCCATTTATCAATACATCGACTTGGATTCGGGGCCATGCGTCTCACAGGACCAGGAATTTGGGGACCCCCAGAAAATCCTAAAGAGTCGAAAGCTGTATTGCGTCGAGCCATTGAATTAGGCGTGAATTTTATTGATACAGCAGATTCCTATGGACCCGATGTTTCAGAGAATTTAATTGCAGAAACACTCTATCCCTATCCGTCAGATCTCGTCATTGCTACTAAAGGCGGATATATGCGTACAGGACCTGATCAATGGGTGATGAATGGACATCCTGAATATCTTAAAAAATGCCTCGAAGGAAGCCTCAAGCGATTACGTCTTAATCGAATCGATCTGTATCAATTGCATCGCATAGATCCAGCTGTTCCAGTCGAGGAGTCTTTAGGAGTGCTCAAGAAAATGCAAGAGCAAGGAAAAATTCGCTATATTGGACTTTCGGAGGTTTCGGTTGCCGAAATCGAAAGAGCAAGGAAGACTGTTGAAATTATTTCCGTTCAAAATCTCTATAATATGGGTAATCGGAAATGGGAATCTGTCATTCAATATTGTGAAAAGCATCACCTTGCCTTTATCCCTTGGTTTCCGCTAGAAAGCGGTGACCTGCTTAAGAAAAAGGGCGTTCTCGAAAGCTTGGCAAAACGCAAAGGGGCTACCCCTGCCCAAATTGCCATTGCGTGGCTACTTAAGCATTCTAAAGTGATAGTTCCTATCCCTGGAACATCTTCCGTTGAACATCTTGAAGAAAACATGGCGGCAGCTTCAGTACAGCTGAGCGAGAGTGAATTGTCGGAATTGGAATCTGTGTAGGCTTGGTCTAGGTTCTTGCATCAATTCATTCGAGTGGATATAGTCTTTTTTTTATTTGTTTTTATGAGTACTAGCGCGTGCTGAAAAGCCTTTTTATTTTTATTCTTATGCCGATTTTTCTAACGACATCATCCCTGGATGCAATGCAAACATCTCCTAGAATTGCCGTTATTGGTGGCGGACTTTCCGGATTGACCACTGCTTATCGTTTATATCAAAAGGGTTACAATGTGCATGTTTACGAGGCTCGAAATCGAGTAGGAGGGCGCATTTTCAGTGTGCTCTTAAATGAGCATATTGCTGAGCTAGGGGGACAGAATATTTTTGATGGCGGTGAAGCGGAGCATATGCTTGCCCTTATCAATGAGTTAGGGCTTGAGACGGAAATGAAAAGGACTATTTTGCAGCTCAATTACTATGAGAATGGAGAAATTACAAATTTAAAGGAAATCGCCAGAAGCTATCATTTTCATCCTGAAAAGTTAAAGATCGAATTAAATTCAGCTGCAGAAAACGCACAGAATATGCGAGATGTCCTCGATCTGCTTTTCGCCGACCATCCAATGATGCATAATGCTTGTAGCACAATGCTCGCCGGCTACGAAGGCGCCAGTCCGGAGAAACTTTCCACAAAGTATATTGTCACTCTTTATCATCTGCTTCTCGGAGGGCTTTCTTCTGCTCATCAAAATCAAGAGAGCAGAGAGACTGTTTATTTAAATCAGCTAGTCGTTAAAGGCGGCAATAGTAGGCTTGCGGAAAGATTAGCTGAATTGCTTTCAGGCCATATTGCGTTAAATCATGCCTTGCAATCGATAGTTCTTAATTCGGATGCCTCTTATCAGTTGAATTTTAATAATGGACAATCGTTGACTGCCGATGTTTTAATTTTGACGCTTCCATGTCCTGTATATCAAGAAGTAGAAATTGACGAGCAGATCATTCCTCTCCAAAGGCAACTAAATATTCAACGTTTACAATATGGAACTACAGCGAAAATTTTGATTCCAATTTCTCCAAACCAGGCGAAGGATGGGGCTTATACGAATGGTCGTGTCGTGACCTTTATGAACCGCGATAACAATGTACTCAATGCCTATTATATTAAAGACTACGGATATTTTTCAGAGACAAGCATTGATGATCTGTTTGCAAAGGACCTTCCTCTTTTTCGAGCATGCTATGGCATTTCCCCTTTATCTCGGCCTGTCATTGCCATTGATCAGCAATTTTCCTGCTATCGGGATCCAGTAGGGCATAGCTGGTTGGCAGATCCCTATGCCAAAGGTTCCTATTCATGTATAGGAGCAGGCCAGGAGCATTTATTTACAGATATCACTGAATTTGCTGAAGAAAAAGTCAAAAGTCTATTCGCTCCTATCAGAAATACCCTTTTTTTTGCTGGAGAGCATACATCGATTTTATTGGATGTGATTGGAACGATGGAGTCTGCTGTAGAATCAGGGGAGCGCACGGCTAGGATGGTTAAAAACTCACTTGACGCAAGAAAGGCGAGTTAAAAGTCGATTTTAAGGGCTTTTAATATGGCTCGGATTTCTTTGAGACCCAGTCGAGGGGTACTAAGGAGCACAAAAGATCTGGCTGTTTTTGGTTGAAATTTTTGCCAGTAGATTTTACGGCTATCCAGACGGAAAAGCCATTTGGCCATTTGGAAAGTCTTCTGTGCAAGCCACATAGGAAATTTACCAATGCCCATCATTTCACCTAGTTGTTTGGCCGGAACGATGCCATAGGTGAGAAATTGACACCCCTCCTTGCCTAAAGTTTCAAGGATAGAAGTCATTAGAAGCTCTGAAGTTCCGCGTGGAGCTGAAGGAAGGGTAATTGAAAATTTTAGAAGCCATCCTTGAAAGGCTTCAAGGCGACTAAGCAAAGCGGCGCCGATAATCTGATCTTTTTCTTCGACATAAAACCAGCGTTTTCCATTCCGATTTTCAAAAAAATTGAGTTTTCCCAAATGAATTTGTGGACCCTTGCGTGTGGAGAGCCATTCGATTCCCACTTCCTTGATTTTTTCCTCCAGTGTTTCATCGATTGGATGATACTCTTTTACCTTTATTCCTGCCCGCAAGGCATGGTTGACTTTGTTTCGCAGTCGATTGGCCTTAGGACCTTCAATAGGATTGCGTTGAGGATCGAAAATAAGCTCTTCTCCCACTTCGATTAATATATTGCAGTGATGTTGCATAGCCCATCGGGCAAACGATTCTGAAGCGATGATATAGACCACGTTTAGGTGATTTTCTTTTGCGAAACGATGGAAGGCTTCAATTAGAGAGGGAATATTTTCTCTAGGGCAGATGGGGTCGCCGAAAACAATAGCAAAACCCGATTCCACTCGATAACCGATACCTCCTTCTAGATTCGGTACTCGAAAAAAATTGCAGTTGCTTTCCAAAATCACTTCGGCGATAGATCCGCCCCATTGTTGCGCAATTTTTTCTAACAAAAACTTTGCTTCGTTGACCTGTTCTATTGTTGAAACTTTTTCCATTTTCTTGAACCTTTTGGAGGAAAAAAATCTATTCTTGATCTTATTAAAGAAAAAATTAATATCAATAAAACATTGTAAATTATTCGAGATGAGCCAGATGAATCTTTATATGAAAGATAAAAAAATAAAATAAAATATTGGCAAAGAGATGGGCCTTTGATACATTGCAAAAAAAAACCAAAAAACGCCCATGATGTCAGTCGCCTTAAAAATGCTCATTGGAAACCGAGCCTCCTGCGTTGGAGTCATCTTCGGAATTTTTTTGGCGACATTATTAATTTCACAACAGTCAGCCATATTTTTGGGATTAGTGTCTCGGTCTTATCGAATGATTACGGATATTCCTTTGCCGAATGTATGGGTCGTCAATCCTGTCACGGAAAGCGATGAAAAAGTTCGAGTAATGCCTGAAGGTTACCTTGATGTTGTCCGTAGCATTCCGGGGATTGAATGGGCTGTTCCAATCAATGTCATAGATATTCCTTTGACCACCCCTTCGGGAGTATTTCAGATATGCCAGCTTTATGGGATCGATGATGCCACTCTAATAGGAGCTCCAACTCAGATGCTGGAAGGAAGTATTCGAGATTTGCGTCGAGATGGCGGGGTAATCGTCGATATTTACTCTGCGGAGAGTTCACTGGCGACAACTTTGCCTGATGGGAGAAAAGTTCCTTTAAAAATTGGAGATTCCTTTGAAATCAATAATCGTCGAGCCATTGTGGTGGGCATTTGTAGGATCACTCAAGGATTTTATCCGCAGCCCATCGTGTTTACGGCATTTTCGCAATTTAAAAAATTTACCTCGATGAATGGCATTGGATTTATTGCAGCTAAAACAATGCCCGGTGCTAACATTGAGAAGATTTTGAATCGCATTAATTCTTATCCTGAGCTTAACGGACTTACAAGCGATCAGCTTAAATGGAGGATTGCCAGGTCTTTTTTAAAAACAGGAATTTTAATCAATTTTGGTTTGTCGGTTGCTTTGGGGATCATTATTGGATTTTCAATAGCTGGGCAGATTTTTTACATTTTGACTCTTCACAATTTAGTTTATTACGCCTTAATCAAGGCGATGGGAGGAAATGAAAAACTGATTTGCAAGATGATTACAGTACAAACCTTGCTTGTGGGAGCGATAGGCTATTTATTGGGGACAGGAGCCACCATTCTTTGGGGATTTGCCATTCAGGACACGACCTTGGCCTTTTTATTTCCGTGGCAGCTGTTCGTGTTTACAGCGCTCCTAGTTTTGCTCATCTGCTTTTTCACTGCTGGTTTAAGTATTCGGAAAGTATTTACGACTGATCCTAAAATGTTGATGGGCAATTGATATGGGCGAAATCGTCATACGCTGCAAAGGAATTAAAAAAAGTTATGGCCAAAAGGAAACCCGCATAGAAGCTCTTAAAGGCATTGATTTAGAGATTGAAGAGGGCAAACTTACCCTTTTAGTCGGACCTTCAGGTTCCGGAAAATCCACCCTTTTATCGGTCATAACGACCTTATTGACACCAGATGAAGGACAGCTCTTTTTAATGGGACGTGAAGTAGGACTAATGTCGGGGGATGAGAAGGCGCAATTTTGTCGCGATCATTTAGGGATTGTTTTCCAATCTCTTTTTCTGATACCGACATTGACTGTGGAAGAGAACATTTCGTTGCCCCTACTAGTAGGTGGCATCCATACGAATGCAGCCAATGCAAAGTCTATGGAGGTATTGAAAAAAATGGACCTTGCGCATCGAGCGAATAGCTGTCCTTCTACTTTATCGAAAGGACAACAACAGCGTGTAGCTATTGCACGCGCTGTCGTAAACGATTCAAAAATCATTGTGTGCGATGAGCCTACGAGTTCTTTGGATCATACTGCAGGCGCAGAAATTATGTCCTTATTGCGCCAATTGGCTCTTGAGTCTTCAAGAGCTGTATTAGTCGTAACTCATGACCATCGCATTTTTTCATTTGCTGATTGCATCATCAATATGAGCGATGGTCAAATCACTTCAGGTGAAGAATAACATGCATCGAAATTATTTTCTTGTGATTGTCGCTCTAGCAATAGGCTGCTTGTTTTTAATCTTTATCTCTCTCCACCGAGAGATCGAGGCGCCGATCACGAAAGAACAGGTCATCGAATCACCCAAGGCACCCTATAAATCCTATATTAATGGGGTTGGCATCGTGGAATCATGTGGCGGCAATATTTATATAGGAACTCCATTAAATCGAATTGTGAATAAGATTTTTGTCAGTGTTGGAGCGAAAATAAAAAAAGGCGAGCCCTTGTTCCGGTTGGAAAATCGAGACCTCATCGCTGAATTGAAAGTATTGGAAGCCGCCTATCAAACAGATATAGCTAAATTGCACAGGCTTGAATCATTGCCGCGTCCTGAAGATCTTGCCGAAGCCGAAGCAACTTTAAAAATTTCATCAGAGCAGGCTGATTTAGCGAAGAGCCAATATGAAAGGGTATTGGAGCTTCCTGATCCACGTGCGATCAGCCGGGAGGAAAGCAGCCGAAGGTTATCGAATTATGAGCAAGCGAAGGCAAAATTGCGAGAAACGGAGGCGCAATTTGCAAAAATCAAGGCTGGTACTTGGGAGCCTGATCTTGAGATTGCCCGCTTGGAGATTCAACAAGCTAAGGCTAATTTGGATCGCATCAAAGCAGAAATCGGACAGACAATCATCCGTTCTCCTATTGATGGGACTGTTTTGCAAGTCAATGCCCATGAAGGGGAATCGCTGCCTCTAGATTCCAATCTGCCGCCCATGATTATTGGTGTGACAAATGAGCTATGTTTGCGCGTAAGCATTAATCAGTTGGACATCCCCTCTTTTAATTCATCCACTCCTGCCATCGCTTTTTTACAAGGCAATTCAGAGAGGAAATATGAACTGGAATTCGTGAAAATCGAGCCTTTTTTAGTGAATAAACGCAGTTTTACCCATGAAGTCACAGAGCTCGTCGACACCCGTGTCCTACATGTCATTTACCGGCTAAAGAATATTACTCCTGACATATATGTTGGGGAACAAATGGATGTATTCATTGAAACGCAATATCCTCATGAGAATAAAAAAATTTAATCAGTGCTTCCATGCCGCTGCTTTGGCAGCTATCGTTTTGGCAGGGTGTGTGGCAGGCCCGAAGTATGAACCTCCTGTCATGAACATTCCTTGTGAATGGCATAGTCTTCTTGCTGAAGGCACCCAGACTGCACCAATCGATTGCTTTCTTTGGTGGGAAGAGCTGAACGATCCCATTTTGAATGCCCTTATCGAAAAGGCCTCACTGCAAAATCTTGATTTGTATATGGCTGCTGAAAGAATATTAGAAGCCCGTGCTGAAAAAAAAGGGGAAAGTCTATCTCTTTATCCTCGTTTAGATGGCTCAGCCACTTATGGCCATGTACAATATAGTCAAAAGACATTAGATCGCATTTTGGGACTTTCAAAAGAGAATAAAAATCAACATCGGAATGTTAATTTTTTTGAAGTCGGATTTGATGCCGAGTGGGAACTCGATCTTTTTGGAAAAAATGCTCATGAAATCAATGCGCTCAAAGCAAAAATTGAAGCCTCTGAGGAAGAATTTTGCTTGCTGTGGGTGACTCTATCGGCGGAAATCGCTAGAAATTATATTGAAATAAGAGGATGGCAACAGCAGCTTCAATTCATTCAGGAAAATATCGATATTCAGACAGAAGCTCTCTCCCTTACCGATGGGTTGACTAAAGCTAGCTTCACTAGCGAAGTCGATAAAAAAACATTCGAAGAAAAGCTTTATACGTTAATCGCCAAGCAGCCTCAGATTGAGCTAGCGATTAATAAGGCGATTCACAGACTCTCAACACTTTTAGGATATCCACCAGGAGAGCTTTTTGCGGAACTTTATGATCCACTTCCTCTTCCTTCCCTGCCTTTATGCAAGCCGATTGGAGTCCCTTCAGATCTGCTCCAGCGCAGACCCGATATACGTAAAGCGGAAAGGGAGCTTGCTGAAGCCACGGAGAGAGTTGGGAGCGCCGTTGCAGAGATGTTTCCGCGTTTATCTCTCCAAGGATTCATCGGAGATATCCAAGCTTTAAGTTCAAATAGCTTCACTTGGTTTGGCGGCTCTCAACTGCTTGCTCCTCTTTTTAATAGTCGTCTGATTGAACAAGATGTAGAAATCAACCAAATCAAAGCTCAAGAGGCACTATATAATTATCAAAAAACCGTTTTAGGCGCTTTGGAAGAAGCCGAAAACGCTATCGCTTCGCTGCATTATGAAATGGAAAGAAAATATTGGCTAAAACAAGCCAAAGCACAGAGCAGCGAGGCCTATCTTTTGACGATGCAGCTTTATCAGACAGGGTTTAAGGATTATTTTGAAGTTATCACTGCAAAACAATCGTCCATCCAGGAGGCTGAAGCTTGCTTACAGAGCGATCTTCAACTACTTTTCAACTACATTTCTCTTTACAAAGCCCTTGGCGGGGGATGGGAAATCGCTCGTTGCTCCGTCGCTGATTGTCCGAATTGTTCAGCTCTATGAGGAATCTAGATATTTTTCGTGCCCCTACCCCATGCCATTACCCTGCCTGTGCCTGAAAAACGTATCGCAGTCCATAAGATATCTTGCTAAATCTAATTTTCGTGCCCATGTGTGCACGAAGTTAGTTTTTGGGCACGGGTACGCACACGCATCCTATTACCCATAAGTAGCACAATATTGCTTACAATATAACATAAAGGGCTAAACGCAGAGGCGCAAAGAAAAATTCAAAAACAAGCCAGTCCTCCTCTGCGTCTCCCTGTCTCTGTGCCTCTGCGTTGTAATGTTTATTGGACTTATGAGTAATTAGGATGCCCACATGAACAGGGGATGGGTCATCTAGGTTAATATGGATGTATAAATTAAATTTTTCGGGCACGGGCACGCACACAGGCAGGGGCAAGGGCTTGGACTTATGCGTAAAAGGAAGAGAGGTAGGGGCACGATGACTGCGCAATCTTGTATTTATTTTCTGTAAAATTATTTTTATCAACCAATAAGGCTTATGTGTGAAATTTTCACTTGATCTATAAGGTTATTTAAATTAAAAAATACGCCTAAAATTTGATATTTGAAAATGTAAATACAAAGTCGTTAATTTAGAGTTTGAGTTTAAGCTGTTTATTCAAATTTTAAATGTAATTTTTTTGAAAAAATTTATTAAATATGGAGGTAAAATGATAACTGGAGATACAGGAGAGAATTTAATTGAAATTAAACAACCTGACTTAATTCAATCATTTGAATATATAAAAGTCGTTCAAGTAGTTCTCAAAACAATCAAAGAATCTTTAATTCCCCCTCCTTTTGAATGCAAAATTAATCCACATGTGGACGAGATGCAAAAAGTCACAGAGCAGTGGATTCAAGAGTTCAAATTGACAACGGATAAAGAATCCTTTAAGGAAATCAGCTCGAAAAAATATGCGCATTTCATGGCTAAGACATATCCTACATGTGATCCTGCTAGGGCCCAATTTATGTCCGATTTTGTGACATGGTTTTTCATTAATGATGATGGCAATGAAGCATCGAAACTGGCTAACTTAAAAAAAATCAATGATAAAACTTTGAGGGTACTTTCTAGTGGGAATGAAAATCTCGATACTCCATTTGTAATTGCTCTGAATAATTTGGTCAAACGGCTCGATCAATTTGTTCAAGAAAAGCTAGCGAATTCAATAGGCGAAGCCAAGCATGAAGGAAACAAACGTTTTATTAAGTATTTTGATAAACACCTCAGAGCAACAGAATGGGAATCAAAAAATCGCGAAGAACATAAAAATCCAGATTTAGTGACTTTTTTGAAGAAACGTCCTCATACAGGCGGAGCCTATGTGATGTTTAGTCTGATCGAAATTGCTGAAAAAACAAATATTCCAAATAGGATCTTTAAGAAATATTTAAAAGAGCTAAGTTTAGCAGCGAATAATGTCATCGTCTTTTCAAACGATATTTTCTCTTTGCCTCGCGAACTCAAAGATGAAAAAATTAAAGGCAATACGATAAATAATCTAGCTTTTATTTTTATGGAGCAATTTGGGTTTTCTTTGGATGCGGCTCTTAAAAAGACAGCGGAGTTTCATAACATAGAATTAGAGAAGTTTTCTGACTTAAAAAAGGCGTTATTTAATGATAGCGAAGCCAAGAATGAGATTGGAGAACATTTTGAAGATGTTAAAAAATTCATTGCAGGATTGGAATCTTGGATGATAGGTCATTATTCATATGCAATGGATGCCATTGAGAAAAAAGCTCAAGGCAGATACGAGCTCTAATCATTGAAAATTTTATCGGCGGACCATTGATTTGGGCCGCCGATATGTCAGACTATTGGCCTGGTCCAGGGGCCCCAGGGGTTCCAGGATATACTGAATAAACAGGCTGTTGAGGCGTTACATAGACAGGATTAGCCTGATTGACCGATGCAGCTCCACTTTGAATTCCTTGTTCATATCCCTTCACTTGACCTTGTCGATATCCCGATCCTGCTGGATTATAGTTGTGAGCTGCAGGGTAATAGCCTCTTTGCTGATAATGAGCCTCGTTCATGTGCACCCTCGCTTGATCTGCGATTCTCGCTGATAAAGGAGGTTCTGCTGTCAATAAATAAAATGCCATGACAACGAAGGCTGCTTTAATAAAAATTAATGAAATCTTCATCTCTCCTCCAAAATTGTTAGGCATACTTCAATTTGAATTATATCATTTACTAATTAACTAAAATTGTATTTTACTATTTTAGTAAGTTTTGTTTGTTACAAATTTTTTAATTTGATATAATTAAACACTAAAATTGGAGGTTTCTGTGATTCAGTCTTTTAATAGCGCTTATAATTTAACGACTTATAGTCCTAGTTTTTTAACTAGAGAGGTATGCTTTTCAAATGACAAACAGCATTGTATTTTGGCAGAAAAGCCACTCTATGAAGCAGTGGATGGAGTTCTCGATGATGGGCTCATCTATGAGGATAATCCGAGACTTTTTAATTCATACTTAAAAGCGAAAGAGACTCTTGAGAAAGAAGAACAAGCTCAAAAAACTGTTTCTGTTGATAAAAGTTCGGATGATCAAAAATTTTTAGAGATCTACAGAAGAGCTCTATTAGAAATTGAGAATGAAGAACAGGCTGACATCGAGAAAAATGAACAATCTAAAAATAATCAGCCTTGGACATTATTTTCTCTTCAGAATCTTCCCTCAGCTGCCCATTTAGTGAATGAATTAACATTAATGAGCAGTTGCACCTTGAGAGGAAATTTGCAAAACTGCCGCAAATATTTAGCCGCTAATGTTGCCATTAACGTAGCAGACAAAGCGATCAGTCAAGAGCCCATTTCAAAAACTGCAGAAAAAAGTCTTAAGACAATTGAAAATCTATCTTGGAATTTTGGCATTTCACAGTGTTTCCAGCGCAATTGGAAACTTTGCGGATTTGGTACACTCGGTTCATATGGGATAGAAGCAATACGAAATGCATTTGAAAATATCTCACAATTAATGAATCGATCTGAAAATTCTTAGACAATCCATAATGCTGGTTAATCAACAAGAATGCAAAAAATTTATAAAAACAGAAATAAGAGGAAGTATTAAATGTCTATGTATGCCATTGCTGGAGGGTTTAATCCAAGCTCATATTCCGTGAATGCGATTTCTGGCTATGGAGTGTTTAATCCGAATCCAATTTGTCCGATGAGTCAAACTCCAATTTCTCATGCTGTATGTAATGTGACCGATGCACCTCTGTTTCAATTGCCCAAGGAGCAAGAGAAGCATGCGTTCGGCTATTTTACGCCAGAGGGCATAGCAGAAAAATACATCATAAAGGCAATCATAGAGAAGAATGGATTAGAATTAGAGAAGGTAGGATCAGAATTTTTTAAATCAGAAATTCTACGTAGCGAGTACGAATCTGAGTCTCGAGTTGCTTCCTGGAGTGAAAAATTTTTTAAAGAAGTATCTTCTCGTGAATTTCTTTCTTCTGCTGCTGATATTTCTACGGATTTATTGACTGCAAAAAACTGCATTGATGGGACTGATGGTCTGGGTTGTATGATTCATATAGGTGCTAAAAGTACTATAAATTGGGATTTGAAGAAGAAATCTGAAGATTTTTTAACAAATATACTTTTAAACGTTATTCCATCTTTAGAAACTGCATACATGAATAACGCGATACATCAATGCTATCTTCGCAATTGGCGATCATGTTCTCAATTTATAGGGATAGCAGCAATGCATCGAGTAATGCGTGAGTTGATAACGCCGCGTAAACAAGAATATCAGGAATATCCTTTAAGAATGGTCTAAGAATACCCTAAGATCATCTTTAAAAGATTCAAAAAGTCCTGATGATAACTCACTTCTAATCCGCTGAGATGAAGCTTTGAGAAATATTCGAAGCAAGCGGATTTGGAGTGACTTCCTTTTTTTTCCTGATCGATAGATTCACTGAGAAGATGGAGGGCGGAAAACACTGTCGCCATTTGGTCGACAATCTTTTTGATTTGCAAGCTTTGAAGTTCTTGAGAGGAGGATTTCAATCGTTTCAAATTGGCTTTTAGAAGATCAATATTTTGTTTTAGCACGTTTTTATGTCCTCTACATTCATCTATTTGACTAATGACTTCCTCTAAATGATTGAGAAAAATCTCATCGATCTGGTAGCGCAAAATATCCTTCAATATTTGCATTCGCAGGATATTGTGGGTGCCTTCCCAATTTTCACAGACGATGCTATCGCGAAGCAAATGGGGAATGATCGAAAAGTTTTCTATGGCCCCATTTCCAGCCAATGTATCTAAGGCATGGTGGATATGGTCAACTGTCCACAAAGCAGATAGATATTTATTAAGATTTGCCAATAAGCGCAATAGTAGCTTGTTTTTCTCACCTGTAATTTTCCCTGTATCATATTTATCCTGTAGATCTGTTGTCGCAAAAATGGAGGCTATCAAGGCATTACTTTCTGCTTTAATCCGTGCTAAATTTTCTTGAACGAGAGGGTAATTGATGATGGGATATTCAAACGCTACACGGTGATGTGCGTAAGATAGAGCGATATGATAAGCCCTTCGGGCCATGCCTAAAACACAGAATGTGTTAAACAATCTGGAAATGTGCAGGACATTTTCCATCACCATCTTGAAACCTTCAGTGGGAGGTCCTATAGCAATGGCATAGGCTCCATGAAAATCAATTTCAGCTGAGGCCATGGAACGCGTGCCTATTTTATCTTTTAGACGACGCATTGTGTAGTGGTTGCGTTCTCCAGTATCGAGTCGGGAAGGAACAAGAAAAAGTCCTAAGCCTTTTGTACCTGGAATCGATGGATCAAAGCGAGCGGTCATGAGAATTAATTCTGCGTCTGCGTTCGAACAAAACCACTTTTCCCCGGTAATTCTCCAATTTCCTGAACCATCTTGATAGGCTTCTGAGGCATTTTGACCAACATCAGAGCCGCCTTGAATTTCTGTTAGAAATTGGGCTCCTGTGAAATTGTCCGTATATGAAGGAGTGGATAATTTTTCTAAGAAAAACTTCTTCTGAGGAAAGTTATTTATTTTCTGAAGAACACGGATAATGCCCGCAGAGCAAGCAATAGGGCAGTTATGCCCCGCTTCGCCTACTTGAGAAGATAGAAACATGAAAGTTAAAGCTTCAAGAAGTCCTCCATTTTTTGACATGCGTTCCAAAATTCTGGAACTGTAGATAATATTACCAGCCGCTTCGTAGGAAGGATGGTGAACTATTTTTTCAACGCGTCGTCCAATGTTGTCGTAGTGTTCTATTCTTGGTAAGTTTTGGCAGAGATTGTTTTCCATCACTAATGGTTCAAGCTCATTGACAACACGGTCTGCGAATTTGGAAAGCTCTTGATCCAGTCTTAAATGATCATTTGCGAGATAATAATGAATACTATGTCTAAAATCAGCATCAAGGAGATAGCTATTTTGTTGAATTTCTCCTTGCCAGGCCTTTAAAGTTTGGCGGCTTTTGTCATTTTCTGGATGGGATTCTTCCAAGGCATTCATTCATTGACTCCAATTTTATTAATTCACCTTTCTTATGTAAGATGAGCGATTAAGCCGCAGGGAATTCAAAATGACGGAGACAGAACTAAAAGACATGGCGGCTCCAGCAATCATAGGATTCAATAGCAAGCCGAAAGCAGGGTATAGGACTCCAGCGGCAATCGGGATTCCGATGGCATTGTAGATAAAGGCAAAGAACAGATTCTGTCTGATGTTACGCATCGTAGCTCTGCTCAAAATAATAGAACGCAAGATGCCATTTAAATCTCCCTTGATCAATGTTATCCCAGCACTTTCGATGGCGACATCTGTTCCTGTGTCCATAGCAATGCCCACATCAGCTTCTGCAAGGGCAGGGGCATCGTTGATCCCATCTCCAGCCATAGCGACAATTGCCCCTTGATTCTTGAGCCGTTTTATAAGGGCGCTTTTATCTTGAGGGTTCACGCCTGCATGAACTTCATCAATATGAATTTGTTTGGCTATAGCTTGGGCTGTAAATACATTGTCGCCTGTCAGCATGATAATTTTTAAGCCAAGATGATGAATGGCTTCGATAGCTTGAGGTGTCGAGGATTTAATAGGATCGGCAACGGCAATCAATCCGATGGCTTGCCCCTCCGCTGCCACAAATACGACCGTCTGAGCTTTTTCCTGAAAATCTTTTGATTTAGCCTGAAAGGCCTCTAAACCAGTAATCTTATTTTTCTCCATAAGCCGAAGTTGTCCGATCAAGATTTTTTTGCCATTGACAAGACCATTGACGCCACCTCCTGTCACTGAATTAAATTGTTCAGCCTCAGGAATATTAAGTTGTCTCTTCTGGGCTTCATGGACAATGGCTAAGGCCAAAGGGTGTTCGCTATTTTTTTCCACCGCGGCAGCGAACTTCAAAAGTTCATTTTCCTGTCCTTCAGAAGCGATAATTTGCGAAATTTTGGGATTCCCTTCCGTTAAGGTGCCAGTTTTATCCAGGACGACGGTAGTGACCTTTTCAAGCGTTTCCAATGCCTCAGCATTTTTGATAAGGATACCAAGCTCGGCTCCTCTTCCCACTCCCACCATGATTGACATCGGCGTGGCTAAGCCAAGAGCGCAAGGACACGCGATAATAAGAACAGCGACTGCATTGACGATGGCAAAAGCAAAATGCGGTTCTGGTCCTATTAAGCTCCAGGTGATAAAAGTGATGACAGCTGCCAAAATGACGAAAGGGACAAAGTATGAAGAAATTTTGTCTGCAAGGTTCTGAATGGGTGCTTTGCTTCTCTGTGCTTCGGATACCATTTGAATGATTCTTGCTAAGACTGTTTCATTCCCGATACGTTCAGCTTGCATTAAGAAGCTGCCCACACCATTGATTGTGCCGCCGACTACAATATCTTTATTTTTCTTTTCAACAGGCATTGATTCTCCTGTGATCATTGATTCGTCGACAAAACTTGAGCCTTCTATGACAATCCCATCGACGGGAATCTTGTCGCCAGGCTTGACTCTTAAAATATCACCGACCTTTACTTGCTCTATAGGGATATCCCGCTCCTGACCCTCGATGATTAGATGCGCCTGTTTGGCAGCTCGGTTCAATAAGGCTTTGATCGCCCGGCTAGTCTGTCCTTTAGCTTTGAGTTCAAGGACTTGACCTAGCAAAACAAGGACGGTAATTGCACTGGCGGCTTCAAAATAAACAAAAAGTTCGTTTTTTTCCTTAAAGGTGCTGGGAAAGAGACCGGGAAAAACCACGGCCATACTGCTATAAACATAGGCAGTGCCGATGCCTAGCGCAATGAGTGAAAACATATTGAGAGAACGATTTTGCAGCGAATGCCAGGCCTTTTTGAAGAAGGGCCATCCTGCCCAAATCACTACAGGAGTGCTAAAAACCCATTGAAGCCAGCGTGAAATAGGTTCAGGAATAAAATTTCCAAGCCAAGGTAGCATGCTGCCGGCGGATAAAATGAATACAGGAAGTGTCAAAAGACACCCAATCCAAAACCGTTTTAGCATATCTCGATATTCTGTATTATCTTCTTCGATAGAGGCTATTTTTGGTTCAAGAGCCATGCCGCAAATGGGGCAATCGCCTGGATGGTTTTGTTGGATTTCAGGATGCATTGGACAAGTATAAATCATAGTAGATCTCTTGCATAACCTGATGAAGGTAGTCAGTAGCTCCCCAGCTGCTTACGCCGCCAACATTGTAAAATAACTTGTTCTAGCTTTTTCACCACAGAGAAAAGACAGTGAGATCACAGAGAAGATCATCGAGATAAGTGAGCGTTGAGCCTTCTACCAGCACCCCTTTTGGGATTTTCGCTATGGATTTTTTTCTGATGGGCTTTATCTCGATAATTTTCTCTGTGATCTCTCTGTCTTCTTCTCGGTGGTGAAAAAGATCGACTCATCGGCCAACATGCCTCGTTTC
>Ga0153954_1000055_pt1 | contig 107202 bp, 78 predicted proteins | sample TSFL038MetaG_FD_102277 | JGI IMG/M metagenome (GOLD analysis project Ga0153954, IMG submission 102277) | Attine ant fungus gardens microbial communities from Florida, USA - TSFL038 MetaG | ecosystem: Host-associated > Fungi > Mycelium > Unclassified | place: USA: Florida, Wekiwa Springs State...
GGGGAGGGGGAAGGTATGCCTTCACCCATCCCCATGTTTCGCAGAGTCGTCCCACCGCCTTACAGGACAGGCCGAATCCCGCCGGCACGAACCAATCCTCCCGGGTGTGAATAATCCGGGTTAAGGTTCGGGCTCCATCGGGCGAAATTCGCTCGATGCCTTCGGGAATACGTCCCTTCTCGTTTGCCAGGGGGCACCGACAAAGTGATGTCACTCTGTCGGTGCCACGCCTTGGATGTCGGCCCCTGCGCTGTGGTTGAGTTGGACCGATTTCTGAGGAGATGAGGACGAAGGAATCGGAGGGCTGATTTGGCTTTGGCCGGCGGAATGAGCAGGACACGGGGCCATTAGACTCGAAATTGAGAATCAAGGCGCTACCCACCGCGTCCGATAATTTTTGACGGAAGTCACCCCGAGCATTTGGTTCTGCGCAAAGCGGAGCGGGGGGTGCTCCCCCGGTGGCTGATCCGACGACAGGAGGTCGTCTGGTATGCGTCGAACTCTCACGGGCCTCAACTTGAACTTGCGCCTTCCTGCATTCATGCTGTTGATGGCCTTGGCCACAAACGCGAATGCACAAGGTCCGCAGGTCGATGTGGAGGAGCCACCCGGCGCCTCCGAGTCGCGCGGCAGATTGGGACCGGCGGTTGGTGCCTCCGGTACCTCAGCCTTTGAGGTTACGCCGGTCACGAGTCAAGAGAGCCTCCTCGGTGGCCGCCCCGGGCCATCGGTAACGCGCGTCCCCCTCGACCAACTGAGCGCTCCCCCCGCGGCCCCCAGGCCCCCCGCGGTCCGCTTCAGGCCCGAGGTGCTTCCCGCCGCCGAGATTCCCACCTACGGCGAACTCGAGGAGCCGACCAAGCCCGAAGAACCAGGACCCGTTAACGGTCTCACCCTCGACGCCGCGATCGGCCAATTGCTCGACAAGAACCTCAGCCTCAATGCGCTGAAGTTCGAGATCCCGATGGCTGATGCGGACATCCTGACCGCAAGCCTGCGGGCGAATCCCATCTTCTATGCGGATACCCAACTCGTTCCTTACGGGCACTTCTCCAATAACCGGCCGGGCGGTCAAACACAGTACGATGTGAACATTACCTATCCCATCGACGTCTGGCGGAAGCGCACGGCGCGGATGCACCTTGCGGAGGTTGCCAAGAAGGTTACGGAGGCGCAGTTTCAAGATGCGACTCGCCTCCAGATCGACAACCTGTACACGGCTTACGTGGACGTCTCCGCGGCGGCCTCGGCGCTGGAGTACAGCAAGGCCTACGTCGTCGGTCTCGAGAAGATCCTCAAGGTCAACCTGAAGTTGCTCGAGAAAGAGCAGATCAAGCCCTCGGATCTCCTGGTCACTCGGGCTCAGTTGGAGCAGGCGCAACTTCAAACCCACGACGCCACCCAGGTCTATCAAAAATCCAAGCGGACGCTGGGACTGCTGCTCAACATGCCTCGGCAGGAAGCCGACGCCATCCAGCTCCGTTTTACGCTCCGTGACGTGCGTCCCCTCCCGATCTCAGAAGAAGAGTTGATCAAGCTTGCGATGTCGAATCGACCCGACCTGAACTCCTTTCGTCTCGGACTGCATCGTGCACAAGCTGACGTTAAACTTGCTTATGCGAATCGTTTTTCGGATATTTATTTACTGTTTCAGCCCTATACCTTTCAGAATAACGCTCCCGTGGGTTTGAAGAGTTCGTATTCTTATGCTGTCGGTGCCACGGTCGCGCTTCCGGTCTATAATCGGAATCAAGGGAACATCGCGCGATCGAAACTGAACGTCACCCAGACTCAGGTCGAACTCGCCAACCTCGAACGGCAGGTGAGCTACGACGTCGAAGAGGCCGTGCGGGAGTTCCAGGTCAGTCGTACCCGAGTCAACGAATTAGAGCGCGAAGTCTTGCCCGCCGCACGCAAGGTCCGCAATACAGCCTACGAACGGTGGCTGGGCGGCGAGACCAACATCATCGATTACTTTGAGGCTCAGCGAGCTTACAACGATACGGTCAGAGTCTTTCGCGACGCACTCGTGCGGCACCGTCGCGCGATGCTCGACCTGAATACGGCCGTTGGAGTTCGCGTCTTGCCCTGATCATCCAGGCGTGTTCACCACTCAAGCGGTTGTGTGTGGACCGTCTCGACCGAGGTGAGTCCCCGCGTCAGCCCTTCGCTTCGCGAGGAAAGGGAGGTTTGCGCGATGCTTTTCCGAAATCGGTCGCGACACGCGAAACGGCGTCCGCGTGGTGTGTTACTCGAAGCGCTCGAATCTCGCGACCTACTGTCGGTTGTTCCGATCTTCATGGCACGCGAATCGCGCAACGCTGCAAACAGCGCCGCCTCGGTGCAAGCGATACTCAACCGGGCCGCCACCTCGGTGGAAACCGGGAATTCTTCGACCGATGCACAGCCCACGGCACGTGAGCTATTGCGTCAGCGCTACTCGGCCAAGGCCGTCGGTACCTACACCACGGGACCGGGGCGGTTCACCGACCAGGTTCTCCAAGGAGCCGTCCTTGCTTCCGGATCGTCGAATCAGTCACTCCACGTCGACGTGCAACTGCAATTCTTTGAGTTCACTGATCCGACCAAGCCCGTTTCCGGAGTCGCTGCAGTGATTCCGAGGAATACGTCCACAACGGGGAGCAACCTGATCCTCGACCTGACAGCGTCTCCACCCTCGAGTCCGGGTAAACTCCCCACGCACTTCACCTGGACCGTTGATTCGAGCAGCGGTGGTCTTTACACCACCGCCGGCCCCGCCGGCGGCGGGCAGGGGACCCTTGACATCCATTACGTCCCCACAGGCGTGGGACACGGACGAGTGACCACCACGGGGAGAGCCTCCGTCGTGATCCAAGGCCTTGTCAACGCGAATGGGACCTTCAGCAATATCAGCGGACCTGGTAATCGCTGAGTATAATAAGAATGTCGGTCGTTAGGTGTGATTGTGTATTAATTACTCGTGTTCACGGAAATGAGGCCGGACCGGAAGTCAGGCACTTAGGGACCCCAGCTTGTTCCATCCCACACGGCGACTCGTTCGAGCAGCGTGACCACATCGGCCGCGAATAACCGGAAGAGGATTTCCCCCTTCTCAGCCGATGCCCGCCTCGGGTCTCCGAGATAGCCCTCTCGGGTCCGCTCTCGTGTGATCCAGGCACGCGATGCGGGCTCGAATCGTCCCGCCGAAGAGACCGGTTCGAGTCCAGAGATGTCGCCGACCAGATGCGGAGCCAGCCGCAAGATCATCGACGTCTCCCATTCGCAGGCGTGATCCATCTTCGATTGGCCGAAGGAGGGGTCAGCCTCGGCGGGGGAGGCGCCTAACGTCCAATAAGTTGTCGCCAGCAGAAGTAAGTCGTCTCGATCACGATGCCGTTGACGGACCTCGAAAGTCGCCTGTTGCGCGGGGACGATATTGCCGCCGTGCCCATTCAAGAGGACGAGTCGACGGAATCCGTGAGTAATAATATTTTCAAGTAAGTCGGCGAGTATGTCTAAGTAGGTGCGAGGCGAGGCGGAGAGCGTGCCGGCGAAGTCGAGATGGTGGTGCGAGTTCCCAAGCCAGAGCAAGGGGGTCCAGACGACCCGATCTCCGAGGTGATCGGAGGCGCGGCGCACGACCTCACCTAAAAGCATGCTATCGGTAAAGACGGGAAGATGCCGGCCATGCTGCTCGGTCGCGGCAATCGGTATGACGATGGGTGTATCTTTCGAGAGTGAGGCAAGCGCCGACCAGGTCATTTCCTGCCATTGCAACGGGCGGTCTCCGGAAGAGGGGAGGGGAGGTCCTGGGTTTCTGGGCGGGGGGCGGTTTTAGGCCTGAAACCATCGGCGATTCTTCGCGCGGTCAAACTGATTCCAAACCTGGAAAAAACGAGCGCGTTGTTCGATGAGAACCTGGTTCTCTCGCTCGAGCAGACGTCCGGCGGCGAGGTTGAACGCCCCATTCTCCTGATTTTCCGAGGCGATCTCTTCGATGAAACGCATGGTGTCGGCGGCGTCCTGGTGTTCGCCGAGGATATCCTGAATCTCAGTAGCTTGTTTGGCGAACTGGTGGGCATCGTCCTGGCGCGAAGAGGGCAGAGCGTCGGCGACGGCTTCCGCAGTGTATCGCGCACGCTTTGCGCGCTTCCGAACCTCGTGGAAGGCGGGATCAGGGCTTGAGTCGTCAAGCCGTCGCGCTTTTTTCTTTAACCGTTTCCACGTGCTGGCCACGAGTTGCGGCACGACGCGGCGGCAGGGTTCTTCCGCGGTATCCTCAAAAGCGGGATAGGTGATGATCGCCTCGAGCCGATGGAGCAAGTCTTCATACCGCTCACCATCAAGCACGCACTGAAGTTCGAGTGCGGCGCGCGCCCGCCGCTCACCCACCGATCGAAAAATCGGTGCGAGCGACTCTTCCAAGGACCCGGCAGCGGATTGGAATCGAGCGCGAAGAATATCGAATTCCCTGACAACTCCCAGCTTGGAGGCAAGCCATTTCAAGTCCGCTTCCAGAGGAGTGGCCCATTCGGGATCAATATGGTCTTCGAAGAGGCGAAGCTCGCTACGAAGTCTGCGGGTGGTGGCCCGCATGCGGTGCATCCCCTCAACATCTCCCTCTCGCACCGCCGAATCGTAGGCCCTCATGCGGCCAATCCCTCGCATGAGCGACGTCTCAATCAACGATGTCAGAGGTTCTCCCGGAGCCAGCCGGGGCATCACAAACGTCGGCGTGCCACGTCCGTTCTTCGCGAAAATCTGGTCATCGACGGCTTGTTGCGGCATAGCTCAGGCCCATGTTCGAAGAGCAGAATTCCAACAAAGTTTTATTTGCTACTGCTGGCCAAGCGCTTCGTCAAACCACGCATTATACCAGACCTGACTGGCGAGCCTAGAGTTGTTGCAAAGAATGGCGATTCGACCCCGTGTTTTGAGTCACATCGATTGTTAACTCATGCAAAGGGATCAGCCTGGCACGCAAGTTGTAGTGAAGTCCCATGGTCCTCGGTCGTGCTTGAAGAAAAGAAGCCCCTCGGATGAGGCTCGTGTGGTGAGTCACCCAATCGTTGAAGAATACCGAGGCTGATCGGGAGCCGGATCATCGCCTGAACTCCGCCGTGATTCGGAACCGGCCAGGGCTTTCGTCATTCTGCGTCGGATTCTGCCACTGGGAAACGTGGGCTATCGACGCGATTCTATTTTCTGATCATGAACTCACGAAATTGATAGCTCACCAGATGAGGCAGGTCCGGAAAGCGAAGAGGGAGAACTTGAGTCCAGGTTGGAACCTGTGAAGAGCACCGTGGTCGAATCGCTGATTTGAACAGCCAGCTACGGCCCCTCGTAGGATAGGCTGGCATGAACGGACTACATTTGGCCAGGTTTTGTCCTATTCTTGTGTGGTTGTCTCGTTGTGAAAATCTACTTGATTAATACTAATGATGGCCGTCACGTCTTTTACTCGGCGCCGGCCCTCGAAACCGAACCGACCCCCCCGCATCATACGGGTTTACGCGGTTGGTTCGAGCGGAAAGCCAGTCGAATGCGGGCGGCTTGGTCCCATTCTGAGCATGGGCTCACTGGCCACGTCCGACAGATTTGGGAGTGGTTGCAACGCGCGACGTTCGCGGACGAAGCCTTGCTTGTTCGGCTCCGTTCGGCTCGGAAGGTCAAAATTCATCATGCACCCTCGCTCTGCGAAGAGCAGGTTCGAGGAATCTGGACCGGATATCTCTCTCAGCGCGAGCGTCGTCATTGGTTCTGGTTCGGTTTGAACGCTTTGGTCAGCCCTGTGACCCTCGTCTTGGCTCCTCTCCCAGGACCGAACATCATTGGTTACTGGTTTGCCTACCGAGCCGCTCGACATCTTCTGGCGCTGATTGGGGCACGTCGGGCACGTCGGGAATCTGTCCCCGTCACGACTCATCCCGCCGAGGGGTTGGAGCAACCTGTCGATTACGGCAAGGCCTTGAGGGATCTCCTGGGCCGAGATCACGACCGGGAACACCTCCACGAGTTCCTCCGGAAGAGCGACCTCCTCACGGACGAAGTGGAAGCGGAAGCGACGGCGGATCATCCTCATTGACAGTCTCGAGGCTTGGTTCCGGAGCGGTTTTCCGCCTAGCCGGGAATCGGCTTTCTGACTAAGTTGTCCCCGCGGGTGGGCGCCTTTGGGGACTCTCTCGCGCGTCGTCGAGGAGGAGGACCGATTCGGGTTTTCTCGAGCGGCGCGTGAAGACGAGTAAGCGATCGACCTCTCGATTGTTCGCGACGACCTGGCCCGACGTATCTCTCTAGCGTGTCCCGTCCGGAGGCCAAGGAGGGCCGATGAAGATTCAGCATCCGCTCTTGGTCCGATCCGTGGGGGTGTCGGGAGCATGGATGGTCCGTCGACTCGTGGGAACGAGCCGGTTCCATTTCCGGTATGCCGACCCGCTGGTCAACCCTGAGGTGGCACGTCGCCTCGGTCAGCGCTATATCTATGCGTTCTTCCACGAAGTGATGTTGTTCCCTGCCTATTACTGGGCATGGCCTGCGATGAACATCCTGATCAGCGATCACCGCGACGGTGAGTTGATCACGCAGGTGGTTCGCCGGCTTGGTTTCGGGGTCGTGCGAGGTTCAACGACTCGTGGGGGCGCCCGGGCACTTCGGGAGATGACGCTCCGCATTGATGGCGGAAACCTCTGTGTCACTCCCGACGGGCCCAAGGGGCCGCGGCGGCACGTTCATCAGGGCTTGGCTTACCTGGCGAGCCGGACCGGGCTGCCCATCGTAGGAGCGGGCATGGCTTTCCGCGACCCTTGGCGAGCCAAGAGCTGGGACCGGTTCGCGGTGCCTCGACCCTTCCGGGCGGCGGCTTGCGTCGTGCCCGAGGCGGTCCATGTTCCACCCGACGCCGATCGTGATACGATCGAAGCCTGTCGTCTTGAGGTGGAGAACCGGATGCAAAAGGCGATGCTTGAAGCCGAGGATTGGGTCAAAGAGCTTTGACCGGCGTGGACGATTCCTCCTCGCCGCTGTGGTTTCCACGTGTCCGAGAATGTGCAGGGTTGGCCTTGCCAGGAATCTTGTGCGGGATTAAGGTGTGGCGACCTGTCCGGCAGTCTTGGGTTTTAAGCTTCGTGCAGTGCTTCGGATCACGTCTTTTCAACCGAGCGGCACGTCATCATGGCAGTTCATTCTCCGAAGCAACCTCGGTTGGGACGGACGACTCGTTGTGCGCTGCTCGTCGCGGCCCTGGGACTCGCGGCGGTGCTTGGGATTGCGAGGTGGCTGAAGCCCGACCCTCGTGGGTACGGGACACACACTCAGCTCGGTCTTGCCCCTTGTACGTTCGCGTACTTGACTGGCCGCCCGTGCCCAACCTGTGGGATGACGACCTCGTTCGCCTGGTTCGTGCGAGGTCGGCCGGACCGCTCTTGGGGGGCTAATCCGGCTGGAAGTCTGCTGGCGCCGACATGCGTTGTTTTGATTCCGTGGCTCGTGGCCGGAGCGATTTTGGGACGGCCGATCGGTTTCCGGACATTGGAACAGCCGTTGATCGGTCTGGTGGTGACCATCGTGGCCTTGAGCTTGTTCTTTTGGACTGTTCGCCTGATTTTTGGGAGGGCGTTATGAGGACCCCTCGGCCGCACGCAAGGACGCGACGCGCCGCTGCTTCGCTCGTGATCGTCGCCGCTGGGCTGATCGCCCTGACGGGCTGTGATCCCCGGACTGTGCTTTACTTCCTTCAGCCGTTCGAACCCACGGTTCCGGCTCCAGGACCCTCGTTGAAGAACAAGAGAGTCGTCGTTCTGACGCACGCCGTTTCCGGGACCCAAGGCGACTTCCAATCGCTCGATCGGGATCTCAACCGCGAGTTCTGTTCGTACCTCCGAAAGAATCAAAAGAAGATCGAGATCGTCGAACTCGACAAGGTCTGGGCCTGGGTTGAAGGCCACCCCAATTGGACCGACCCGGCCGAAGTGGGGCGGGCCTTCGAGGCCGACGTCGTGATTTTCTTGGAGGTGGAGGTTTTCCAGATCTCGAGCGCCTCGAGCCCGGGACTGCTCGAAGGTACGGGCCGGACGCACATCCAGGCCTTCGAGATGGAATATCCCAAGAACAGCAAAGACAAGCCGCTCACCGACCAGCCCAGAGAAGCCCACAACATCTACGACAATTACTGCGACAGCACCTTCCCGATTCGAGGACCGGTGCAGGAAGGGCAGGGCTGGAGCCGGGGTGCGTTCAAGAATCGGTTCCTTCAGGTCGTGGCCGCCGAGGTTGCCTGGCACTTCGTCGAACACTCGCCCGAAGATGACATCCAGGACGTCAGGCCGTCGGGCCATTAAACGTCAAGCTTGCCTCCGGTTCACCTGTAATGGGTGGGCCGGGGGTTTTGGCGCTCCGGCCGCGGAAACCAGGGCCAGGTCCCCGAGGAGCAAGGCCAGTACCATGACTGACTCCGGGACGTCCGAAGCCACTCCGCCTCTCGCCGCGCTCATGGCCGCCGCTCGAGAGGCCAGTCGTTTGGCCTACTGCCCCTATTCACATTTTCATGTGGGTGCGGCCGTCTGGGCGAAGGGAACGATTTTTCAAGGGGCGAATGTCGAGAATGCCTCTTATGGGCTCACCGTATGCGCCGAACGTACCGCGGTCTTCGCGGCCGTTCTGGCAGGAGCCCCAAGGATCGAGGCTCTGGCGGTCTCCTGCGTGGATGCTCCGACGGGTTCCGAACCTTCCCTCCTGATGCCCTGCGGTGCCTGCCGTCAGGTGCTTGCAGAATTTGCGTCCTCGGACGCCCCGGTCATCGTCGATCAGGTCGGGACGTTCACACTTGCCGAGATTCTACCTATGGCCTTCCGTTTGCGGTGATAAGATCGCGCTATTTCTCCCGAACCACGCTCTCCCCGCACTCTGTCCCGGGTTTATGGCCTGATATCGGGATCACCACCTAAATTCCGTGATCAGGGCCTCTTGCGACCCCGCGTCGGACGCGTTAACATCCATTGTACCGCCGATATGCTGCTTTTCGATCTCATGTGGATCGAGCCTACCACAACGCACTGAAAGCTACGTTTCACCCCGCGGGTCGTTCACAACATTTCTTGAGGATGTGCCGAGTGAGAGTTCGCGAGATGCGTCTCGATCGACGAACGTTCCTCCGTCGCACGGCGCGTTATGGTGCGACGGCCCTGGGAGCGCTGCACGCCTCGGAATTGACAGCCGCGACGGACCGCCCTGTCCGAGTTCGTGTTTGGTGCGAGGGGACCGCACGAAAGGCGGTTTACCCCGATGACATCGATGGTGCGATTGCCGAGTATCTCGGTCGCAAGACCGAGCTGGCCGTGACGCGATCTCGCCTGGGCGATCCAGAGGCGGGACTCGGTAATAGTGCCCTTGATGCGACAGATGTGCTCATTTGGTGGGGACGGTTACGTCATGATGACGTCCCTGCCGATCGTGTCGCCGCGATCATTGAGCGCGTCAAGGCAGGGCGTCTCGGTTTCCTGGCCCTTCACGCCTCGTGCGCCAGCAAGCCGTTTCGCGGATTGATGGGAACGGCCTGCGAACCGGGTGGTTGGCGTGAGGATGGCCAGCCCGAACACATCCAAATTCAGGCGCCCGAACATCCGATCGCACGTGGCATCACGCCGTTCACGATTCCCAAAACGGATATGTTTACGGAACCGTTCTCGGTTCCCAATCCCGAGACCGTGGTGCTGCTCTCGTCGTGGGATCACGGCGAGACGATGCGAAGTGGCCTAACCTGGACGATTGGGAAAGGTCGGGTTGTTTACCTTCGCCCCGGACACGACGCATTCCCCGTGCTCTTTCACCCCGCCATGCGGCAGATTGTCGCAAACTCGGTTCTCTGGGCCGCGCGGCGTGCTTAAACATACATGCGGCATACGTGGTGGGCAGGCCGTTGACTCCCCCAAGCGCCATCCTATAATCGTGAGCGAAATGGCGGGTCGGTCTCGAAAATGAGGGCGGTTCTTCCCGTTTCATCGCTCTTAACCCTGGGAATCCTCGGTTCCCTAGTGATCTACTGGTAGTTCAGTCCCCATGGGCGGCAAAGAATCCGAAAGGGATGGTTCGGATTCTCTCCCGAAACTGAGTCGGCGCCGAGCGGAGCTATGTGAGGCTCCGCTATAACTCACTTGATTTGAGGAGATTGCACCGATGCGCAAGCTGTTCCTCAGCCTGGCTGCTCTGGCGCTCGTCGCCAGCCCCGTCTTTGCCGGCAAGTACAACAAGACGATCAACGTGGGCGAGAAGGCCCCCGCCTTCTCCGGCATTCCCGCCGTCGAAGGAAGCAAAGACGCCAGCATCAGCCTCTCTGATCTCAAAGATGATGTGGTCGTCCTCGTCTTCCTGGCCAACCACTGCCCCGCTGTTTCCGCCTACGAAGATCGCGTCATCGACTTCGCCAACGAGTACAAGGGCAAGAACGTCAAGGTCGTGGCCGTTTGCGTCAACGATCGCGATGACGACCGGCTCCCCGCCATCAAGGAGCGGGTCAAGGAGAAGGGCTACAACTTCGTCTACGGCTATGACGACAGCGGCAAGATCGGCAAGGAATATGGCGCGGTGGTCACCCCGCAGTTCTTCGTCCTCGACAAGAACCGGGTCATTCGCTACACCGGTGCTTTCGACGACAACGTGATGAACGAGGCCAAGGTCACCAAGAAGTACCTCAAGGCCGCTGTTGACGCTGTCCTCAAGGGTGAAAGCGTCGAAATCGAAGAGACCCGCGCCCAGGGTTGCGGCATCCAGTACAAGAACTGAGGTTGATTGAGGCTACGAGCTAAGCTCGTTGCAATCAGTCATGATTACTCCAGAACGCCGCCGACCCATCCCGTCGGCGGCGTTCTTGCATACCAGCCGTTTTGTTATTCTGGGGCCATAAGCCGCCGTCAATGAGTCGCAAACCCTGACGTCGCTGTTGCGCATGCAATCGTGGGTGGCCAGCGACTGCGAAACCTCTGTTCGGATGAGATGGGGAGGTAACGACCTGTGATGACATACTCCAACACGGCCCGGATCGCGCTCCTGGTTGGCTCGCTGGCGTTCCTGGGATGCAGTGAGTCTCCCGTTGACGAGAAGGCAGGATCGCCCGCTCCGGCGGAGTCCTCGGCTCCGAGCACGACCAGCAGTGAGGCGCCGAAGTCACCCGCACCAGCCGAGTCCCCAGCTCCGAGCGCGCCTGGTAGCGAGGCACCGAAGTCGCCTGCGCCGCCAGCGGAGCCGACTCCGGCGGCGAAGCCTGCGGAAAGCACAGAGACGGCCTCGGCCAGCCCCTCACCCGACGCCAAACCTGCCGAGACCACCTCGGCCCCGGCTGCTGTCGCCGAGAAGCCCGGCGTGGTCCTCGAACCCGTGAAATTCGACGCGTTCCTGGCCCGGCTGGCTCAGAACAAATCATTCAAGTACACGATCGTCGACGCCTGGGCCTCGTGGTGCCTCCCGTGCAAAGAAAACTTCCCTCACCTCCTTGAGCTCGACAAGAAATACAAAGACAAGGGTTTGAAGGTCGCCTCGCTCTCATTCGACGACCCGGCCGAGCCCAAGCAAGTGAACGATGCCAAGAAGTTTCTGAACGAAAAGAACGCGACCATCACCAACTTCTTGCTCGATGAAGAACCCGGCGTGGGCAATGAAAAATTGAACATCAACGCCATTCCCGCCGTATTCATCTACGATCCCAGCGGCAAGGAAGTCCGGCGGTTTACGCTCGATGATCCCAATCACCAATTCACGTACGACGACGTGGAAAAGGCGGTTGTGGCTCTGCTCGAGGGGAAACCGATTCCCGATGGGATCGGCGACAAGCCGGACGCGAAGTAAGGCGCAGGAAAAACGAGCCGACTGCTCGCCGAGGGTCGATTTTTTTGGTAACATCATGGGATCAGGCTGGGTCGTCTCCCGGCCGAGACCATGGCTCATGCTCACCGCCACGGCGGATTGAACGGAAACGGATCGGGTTGCGACATGAAAGACGGTATCCACCCCAAATACCAAGAGTGCGAAGTAACCTGCGGTTGTGGCAACACATTCAAAACGCGTAGCACGAGGCCGAAGATCACCGTCGAGGTTTGCTCGGCTTGCCACCCTTACTACACAGGGTCGGTCAAATTCGTGGACGCGGCCGGTCGTGTTGATAAATTCAACAAGAAGTTCCAAGGAACTTACGGCAAGGCCAAGAAGAGTGCTGTCGAGGCCTCAGCCAAGGCCTAGGCAACTGAGCAGTTCGATGGACGGCCCGCCGGGCAGCATCGTGGGATGTTGGCCTGACGGGCCGTTGGTCATTTTGTTGGACCGGGAATCACAGGGAGCGGCCGCCTCGGAGGATAGAGTGTCATGGATGCATGAGATTGAGTCGGCAGGGACGCGTCCAGGGGGACTTCGCTGCTTAACAACCGCACGCTCTGTCCGACTTTCCCCTGCTTATCTCGATCTTCCTTCGTCCGTCGGCTGTCGGAGCGGAACGCCTCGTGTTTGAGAAGTTGCAAGCCGATTACCAACGGTTCCGTGAGCTCGAAGGAGCGTTGCTGGACCCGGAAGTGGTCTCTGATGTCGCCCGCCTGACGGCGATGGCCAAGGAGCGTAGCGCCCTGGCCAAACTGGCGATTCCGTATGGCCGCTACCTCGATCTCGGGCAGCAAATCGGCGAGGCGGAATCCCTCTGCGCCGCGGAAACCGACTTTGAGATGAGGTCATACGCCGAGGCCGAGCTCGATGCCCTGCGGCTTCGCCAGAAGGAAGTGGGCGAAACCCTACGCGACCTCCTGTACGACCAGAAAGCAGGGACCGACCGTGCCGGCCTGATTATCGAGATCAGGGCAGGGACGGGGGGCGACGAGGCGGCCTTGTTCGCTCGCGACCTGTACGAGATGTACCAACGTTTCGCCGACCAGATGGGCTGGAAATTCGAGCCCCTGGAGATGGTGCCGACCGAGTTGGGCGGGTTCCGCGAGACCTCGTTCGGGATCACCGGCGACGGGGCCTTCCGCCACCTCCAATTCGAGAGCGGCGGGCATCGCGTTCAGCGCGTACCCGTCACGGAAACCCAAGGGCGAATCCACACCTCGGCCGCCACGGTTGCCGTTTTGCCTGAACCCGAGGAAGTGGACATCGTCATCCGCAACGAAGATCTCCAGATCGATGTGATGCGTGCGGGCGGTCCCGGCGGCCAACACCAGAATAAAACCGAGAGCGGCGTTCGGATCACTCACTTGCCCACGGGGGTTGTCGTCAACTGTCGTGACGAGCGGAGCCAGCATAAGAATAAGGCCAAGGCCATGCGCATCCTTCGCAGCCGGCTCTTCGACCAGGTCGAGGAGAAGGCCCGCTCCGAACGCGCGGAGGCACGCCGCACGCTGATCGGCTCCGGGGATCGCTCCCAGAGAATTCGAACCTACAACTTCCCCCAGAATCGCGTGACGGATCACCGAATCGGTCTCACGCTCTACAACCTCGACCGCGTCATCCTCGGGGACCTCTCCCCCTTGACTACGGCCTTGATTGACCATGACCGCCGCGAGCAGCTCGGCGAGGTGTGATCCACAATGCCAAAAGACACCGACGCCCTTCATACCCCTCAACACGTGAACGGGACGTCGCACACGGAGGCCGGGGCCGCCTCCGACGCGGCGGACCGCTGGACCGTCGGGCGGCTTCTCGTCTGGACGGCCGACTATCTCAAACGCCGAGGCTCCGAGAGCCCGCGTCTCGATGCCGAAGTCTTGCTGGCCCAGGTTCTTGGCTGGGAACGGGTGCAGCTCTACACGCACTATGAAGAAGAGGTGGGAACCTCGGCTCGCGCCACGTTCCGCGAACTCGTCAGGCGCAGGGCGGAGGGAATGCCGGTTGCCTATCTGGTGGGCCGAAAAGAGTTCTACTCTCTGACCTTGGCCGTCTCACCGGCTGTCCTGATACCTCGCCCCGACTCGGAATTCGTTGTGGTCGAGTTCCTCGCCTTGACCAAAGCGTGGGAGTCTCCCCGATGTGTTGACGTCGGCACGGGGTCCGGGTGTCTGGCCCTCGCATGTGCTCATCAACACAAGACCGCTCGATTCATCGCGATCGACGTCAGCCCGGATGCTCTGGCACTCGCCGAGTCGAACGCCCAAAAGCTCGATTTGGTGGATCGCGTCGAGTTTCGCCAGGGCGACCTGCTTGGCCCCGTTGCCGACGAAAAACCATTCGACGTGATTCTCTCAAACCCGCCCTATATCCCCAGCGCGGTGATCCCGACACTCGAGCCGGGGGTCCGGCTCTACGAGCCTCACCTGGCACTCGACGGGGGTGAAGACGGGCTTCGGGTGGTGACGTCGCTGATCGAAACCGCGGTATCACGACTCAGACCAGGCGGCCACCTCATCCTCGAGATCGGCTCGGACCAGGAAAGACCCGTCCGTGACCTGATCTCGGCTCAACCCGAGCTGGAGCTTGCGCCGACGATCCGGGATCATGCCAACCACCCTCGCGTCATCCGCGCGACGAAGAAGGGCGGTTGATCCATCGCCAAGGAGCACAGGCCTTGTCGTTAGTCAGGCCTTGGCTTCGACGGGGATTTGACGAAAGGCGTCAGCGACATTCGCCATCGAAGGCCACCGCTCTGACCTTCGCTTGGCGATCAGCTTTCGGATGAGATCGCAAAGCTCGGCAGGGAGATCAGGATTCGCTTTCGCGGGATCGAGGGGTTCCTGGTTGATGCGCTGGAGCATCATCGCCAGCGTGTTCGCACCACCCGTCGCATCATAGGGTAGGCGATCCGTGAGGAACTCGAAGGCCATGACACCGAAGGAAAAGATGTCGAGCTTCTCATCCGTAGGCTCGCGGCGGATGAGTTCCGGGGCCATGTACTGAATCGTGCCCGTACGATTGCCCGGGCGACGAAAGATCGGCGTGTTGGGGACCGCCAGGCCGAAATCGATCATCTTCACCTGCCGCTCACGATCGACGAGGAAGTTCCTCGGATTGATATCGCGGTGGATATAGCCTTGCGCATGAACCAACGCCAGTCCTTCGGCCGCTTGTGCCAGGAGCTCGAGTTTCTCCGCGAGGTTCGCGGAGCGGCTCTCTCGGACGAATTGGAGGCTGACGCCGTCGATGAACTCCATCACGATGAAGTGTTCGCCTCGCGTGGAGTCGCCGAACTCGAACGTGCGGACGATGTGGGGGTGAATTAACTTCTGGGCCATCTCCCCTTCAGATGGGCGATTCTCAAAGGCAGCGCGTGCCGCCGCCGCGCTGTGCTTGTCGATGAGTTGGACCTTGAGGCAGACCGTCCGACCGTTCTGATTGTCGATCGCGCGATGGACACGCGACATGCTTCCTTGCGACGTCAGCGAGAGCAGGGTGAACCGACGCTGAAGATTAACTCGCGAGCGCCGAGGCGTGGGAGTACCCGCCGCTTGCGGCTTGGGTTGGCTCTTGGCTCCCAAAATCTCTTTCAGCTTTCCTAGCATCGTAGTTGCACCCCTCTTCGCACGCTCGGCAGCCTGATGATGTCTTTCCCCTACCACGCTCGAAATCAGCCCAAGCTCCGAAGAGCGGACTCGTCTTCACTCGCCCAGGGGAATGGTGACCTTACATCGTTGCATTGAGTTCTGCGAGCACTATTTCAGTGTACGGTCTTTTCACACGCCGGTGACACATTTTGCGTTTTTTGTACCAAGGAGTGTAAAGGACGCATTTGAGGAATTTTAACGGACGAAACGCCCTCCAAGTCTAGATCACAATTCACGAAGGCGGGTCGGAATTCGGTTTCGACGACGATGCGCAGACGAATGCCACGTCCCCGAACGACAAGTGGTCGTTCCGAGAGGTGGCTCCATTTCTCCCATCATCATGGAGAAGTGAGAAAGGACGTCATGCCATCCTGATACCGGTCAGCGAACGGAAATCTGTTGAGCATTCCAATGATGAGTGCAAGCGTCCTGCCGGGTCGTGATCATTCTTCCCGGATCTGCCGAGCCAGGCGCCACGAAAATTCGCCTTGCGTCCGCGCCAGCACTCGGCCCTCTCCGTGCTCATCAAGGAAAGAACTGACCTTGACCAGGGGGGACACTTCCTGGGGCCAATGCTCAAACTCGGAGTCCAACAGCAGCACAAACTTGGGCTGAGAGCCCGATTGGTAGGGAAGCACCTTGGGATGGGCGAGTTGGCGGACATGCCTCCCTGTGGCGAAAGCCAGGTCGTGAGGCCAGGTATGCGTCGTGTAAATCGGCCACCGAGGAGGAACCCACTGGCCGATGGCACGCCCCCAAGGTCCCTGGCTCCGCCGGTAGTTCCACTCGGGGACATAGTACCCCCAGTGTCCGAGTTTGAGGCTGAACGCGAGCAGAGCCATCGTGATCAAGCCGCGGCGGATATCCCCCTTCACGATGGCCATGGCCGCGATCGCTCCCATCGTGAGGGCAACCGACACCACGATGATCGCCACGTAGCGGTAATAAGGAGCGGCGCTTGCCAGACTGATGCCGGCGACCGAGGCGAGCAGGATCCAAACCGTCGCGATCGTCACGGCCAGGGTGAGGAATCCTCGACGTGCGGCGACCGAGATCTCAAGGGTCCAGAGCCGATCCAAACAGGCCGCTGCCGCGACGGCAAGACCTGCGAGAGCCGGAATCCGAGCGGCTCCCGCTAATCCAGGAACGAAGGTTCCGGTAATCAGGGCCGCTCCCGCGACCTGCAACCAGCCTAGGACCAAGCTGCGCTCCGAAGGAGACCAACCCTCTCGAACCGAGCGGCTGATGCTGAGAAGCGCAAAGGGACTCCACGGAAGGCCCAGTGCGAGAACTTCGAGCACGAGCAACCAAGCCGAGGTTTGGGTGAAAGGGAGCGTCAGCGCTGCGGCCCACGCTTCGGCAGGTAGCACGGTCAACGCCCAGGACGACCAAGCTAAGGCTATCACCAAAGGGGGTACGAGTAGTCCGGCTCCGAGCTTTGATTCGCGGCGACCGATGACGATCGTGGTGAGGGCGATCAACGCGAGCGGCGGCCAGCCGCCCGCCGCGAAGGCCAGCGCGGCCCAGCTTCCGGCAATCCAATCCGAACCGCGTCCCAGCAAGCGATCGAGCGCTGCGACGACGCCCAAACCGGCAACCAGGTTGAGACTTCCACCCGCAGACCGATCGATCAGCGCGACACTGCCAAACCAACAAAAGCTGAGAAGAATCGCGGCGCGAAACCCGAAGCGGGCGAAGACCCGGCAATGAAGGACGAGCCCTATCAAGATCCCGGCGATCGCCGCAGGCCACCGTACGGAGGCGGCCGTCGGGAATTCCCCTTCTTCGCCATGGGCCCAGGCCAGACTCGGGGCCACGGTCGCCGGCCAGAGACTGGGTTCCCAACCCCCGTAGACCTGTCCCAAGGGCCCAAACTCAGCCGAGGCGGCGAGGCCAATTCGTGACTCCGTTGGGCCGAGATCGAGGTTACCGCCACCGATCAAAACAAATCCGGCTGCGAGCGCTAAGAACGTGACCCACGTGTAAAGGCGAGTCCGACGACTCGGCGGCTCGTGAGGTACATCGATCGACGGCGGGATCGTTGCCGCAACCAAGTCGGCTTCAACGGACATCGGTGGTCTCCTTCGCCTTCGCCACTGCCTCGGGGCGCCGATTGTTGTCAAGAGCGACGGCCTGGTCGTACATTTCCTGACCGGGGTGGTGCCGAACCATTCCGTAGATGTAACCCGGCAGCCAGCCTTCGCGGTAGGTTTGGCGCTTCATCTCGGCGGCCACATCCTCGATGGTCCAGCCGTCGCGTTCGAAGCGGTAGAGCGCGACCGCCGCGCCGGTTCGACAGGTACCACGCGCACAGTGGACGATGACCGGCCTGCGCTCGGGATCGTCACATGCTTTCAAGACTTCGCGAAACTGATGTTCACGACCGAAACCGTCGCCCGGCATGGGGAGATTGAGGAAGTCGACGCCCAGACGACGTGCGAGCTCTCGCTCCTTCGCGACCTCTTCGCCCGGAATCTGAAAGCTGACGACGGTGCGAATGCCGTACTGAGCGACGGCGGCTTCGAGTTGGTCGCCGTTGAGCTGTCCACTGCGGTAGAGGACTCCTGGCTTGACCACGTCGAAGTGATCCCAGACCAGCCGGTTGTGCCGGGTCTCGATCGTTAGCCAGGCGGCGATCGCCGCAATGCTGAGGGTCGTCACAATGATCGCCGTACGCATCGGTTCCCCTCCCGGACTCGGGGAATGAACAACGAAAATGAATGGGACGTTATCGATGTCCGCAACCGATCCCGCCAAGGCTGGGATCGGAGGTTACTTACGAGCGTCCCCCGCGCAGCGGGACAAACGTGTCGAGATCAGTCGGTCCACCAGTGCGCGGAGCTTCGCCCATTACAAAGAGCGATGATCGGTGAGCGGCCAAGACCACGAAGGGGCTTATGAGCAAAGAATCATTAGCCGCTCGGGGCGGGATGGTAGGAGAGATCGGCGGTGAGGTCAATCCGAATCAAGGTCAGGGCTTCGGGAACCGAGTCACATCGAGGTAGCGGTAAGATCCCCCGGTCGAGCTCGCGAGCCGGCGGAGGGGGCCGGATCCGCCCAGCTCGGCCCCTCGACCGAATTCCACGGCCTGGATTCGTGTCTTCCCCGCTTCGGCCAGGATTTCCGAGGCGTCGGTATTGGTCATCAGGTCCGCATCGGTCAGAAAGAAGATCACCTCGGGATGAATCGCCAACGCCGCTCGAAGCGCGAGCATGTGGTCGGTTCCGCCGTCGGGAACGACCGTGTCGAGTTGCGTTCTCACTCGAGACTTATTGACGGGTGTGGCCGCCATCAAGCCCTGGTTCCCCTGGGGATCGGAAAAGACAGTCGCCTTGAGGTTGTAAAACACCACGGCGAACTGAGCGTTGGAGGAAAGTTGCCCCAGGCTTGCCAGGAGTTCGCGTTTAGCCACATTCAGCGCATTACGAGTCGCCATGCTTCCCGAGCAATCAATGACATAGGCAAACGAAGTCGCGTGTTCCTTGGCGCCGAAGAACTCGGTTCCAGGTCCGACTCCCCGACCAATGCCGCCGCGTGAGCCGCCTCCCGATCCTCCGCCCCCGCCCGTGGAAGGTCCAGGGAGCACGCCGAGTCCTGTGGTCTGCGGACCGGGGAGCGCCCGAGCCGCCGGCTCGGGAAGCGAGGGATTGGGTAAGATCTCGGAAAGCAAGGCGTCCGCGGCGGGATCACGGGCGAGACCGGGGGACGCCGTACCATTCGCGGACGGGGTCAATTCGATCGCTCCCTGCCCTCCAAGCTCCCCGGGACTCCCCCCCGCGCTGTCCGGCTCGCGATTGTCGACGGGATCGAGCTCTCCCCGCACGGGGTGTGACGTCTCGGGCGTACTGGGAACGGCAGCACTCAGCGCGGCCAACGAGGCGACCAGCAGCAGGACCCCATGGAAAGCCAACGAACTCACGAGTGCCCTGGGATCGGTAAGCGGGGATCGGCCAATCCAATCTGTCACGCGGAGCATGGCGAAAATCCCTGAGAGTGTAGAGAGCCAGCCTTCGTTCGATTCTCAAGCCGATTCAGAATGTTCTCGTGTGTCTGGAGTGTGGGGTATGCGATCTGTCCGCAATCTTTCATTCTTGGAGAGCCTGAAGACAAATACCATGGCGGCTTGAGGCCGGAATCGATAATGTGATCAATGTTTCTAAAAAATTAAGACTTGTCGTTGATTTCGGTCAACTCTCCCGATGCTTTTGAGCAACAGTAACGACCGACAGCCGGGTTTCTCCTTGCGCTTCGTCGTGATCCATGGAGCAATGCCGGCGATTCTCGTTCACTTGCTCGCCGAAGCGTTGTCGTTTCGCGACGTTTCGTACGCGTGAAGGCTCGCCATTTCGAGAAGACATATTGATCAAACAGATTTCCGGATGGGGAATGAGCCGTCGCGATCGGAAGTGAAGGTTTACCAGGGTGCCAAATGAAGGGGTGAAAACGACGAAAGGCCGACCCCATCGGCCGGCCCCGATCACCAAAAGTGATGCTTCGTGTTGTCGAGAAGCAGACAGTCAACGAGTTCCTGCGAAGGACGAAAAGCAAGTCGGCAGCGTGGTCAAACCCGCGACGAACGTGTCGAGCCAATGCCACCGACTTCGGGATCAATAGCGACCGCCGCGGCCACCGCCACCACCATAGCCGCCGCCACCGCCATAGCCGCCACCGCTGCCACCGCCGTAACCACCACGGCCGCCACCGCCGCCGCCGCCGTAACCACCACGGCCGCCACCGCCGCCGCCGTAACCACCACGGCCGCCGCCGCCACCACCGCGGTCCTCACGAGGACGCGCTTCGTTCACTGTAAGATTCCGTCCCCGAAAATCTTGTCCATTCAGGGCGTTGGCCGCTTCGTCGGCGCCATCGGCCATCTCCACGAAACCAAAACCTTTCGAGCGGTTGGTATCGCGGTCGATGATGATCTGCGCTGACAAAACCTCGCCATACTCGCTGAACAATTCCACCAGATTGTCTTCGGTGGTGTCGTAGGTCAGATTGCCGACATAGAGCTTCTTGGCCACTGTCATACCTCTGCGAATTGAGCGTTCTGGCGAGGCTAGCACTGGAAACGGCTAACTAAAAGGAACCCGCCGAGAGCGGCTGTCATTAGCCTAACGTTTCTTCGAGATTTGAACAGCTAGAATCCGTGAGGATTTTGAATTTTTTTTCGATGATGTTTTTCGACGATTTTTCACCTCCTCGCACTCCCCGATATCTTCCCCTCCTTGAACGTACCTGCAACCGCAACAAGGGCGATTGCGGGTACGATCGGCGCTCGCATTCGCAGATCGGTCCAATAGACGGAATGCACGGCGGAAAGGGCCAAAATAGCGAGCGCGGCGGCAATTTGTGGCCAGGTCCATAAGTCTCGGCGCAGCAGACCCCGCAATAAGGCGATCCAAAGCGGCAGGGTCCAGAAGGCCGTCACCAGGCGAAGCCCTCGAGAGTAGACCGCACCGGCGGGAGCGATTCCCCAAAAGCGACCGAGACGGGCCAAAGAGGCTCGAAAGAAGTCCCTTGGACGCTTGACAAGCATGGCCATCGCGGCCGCGCGAAGCCGCCGATCGGCTGCGGGCTCACCGAGGCCGGCAACGGACTTGTTTGTTTCTACGAACCAGCGATGTTGATTTGATCCCGACCAAACCGCGCCGGGAGGCCCGTTGAGGACATCGTCGTAGTACACCGAATTGTTCGCGAGAGCTAAGGTGTAGCCCCCGTGCGTTGTCGTCCAGATCGGTTCTCCCAAGAGATGTGCGTTGCGCCAGGCCCAGGGAACGAGCATGGCGAAGGTCGTGAGCGCGAGGAGTACCCCTCGGCCGATTCGAGACGAAGGATTTCCCGGTCCGACGATCACGGCGGCAAGTGCGGTAAGGATCGCGGCTGGCAGGATGCTTGGGCGACAGAGTGTGCCCAGTCCGAAACCGAGGCCACCGAGCAACGCTCCCCTATATCCTGGTTTTGTCGTTGCAAACAGCGTCGCTGCGATCAAGAATGCCGCGAGCGTCTCTGTCATCACCATCCGCGCTTGGGAGACTAGAACCGGGTCGGCCGCGACAATCGCAGCGGCCACCAACGACCGCAGCGGCGAAAGTCCCCAACGCAGGCTGGTCCAGGCAGTCGCGACGATCGTCGCCCCGCCCAGAAGCAAATGAAGTGCGGCTACTCCCCAGGGCAGGTGGATGCCAAGGCATCCAACCAAGGGAGCGAGCACGATAGGGTAAAGTGGTGGGCGATAGGCCGTGGCTCGCCCTTTCAGGCTGAAGCCTCTTCCTTCGATGAGTGAATGCGCCAACTTGAGGTAATTGTCGGGATCTTCTAATACGTTAAAACCACGGGCCATCACGGCACCACGTAAGAACATCCCCGCAAGCACGACCGCTGCCAATGCCAGACGCCAGTTCCGACCACCTTGAGCAATTTTATGGAAAAATCCAACCGTCTTCATTGGCTCAAGTATTCCAGTCGAATAGGGATGCATATGCTTGTGGGCCGGCAATAACTGTCTCGTATGCGAGAAACAAGTTCGCTCGCCGGTGATCGCCGTTACTCGGTGCCCACAACCTTCGCGGTGTTGTGCCGTGAGGAGGGTGACTCAGGGAACGAGACCCAGGAGGTCTTGGGTGAGGTGGTGGGGGCTTCTCGCCTCCCCTTCTCGGCCTACCACGAACACCCTCAACGGCTGGCTTGTTTCTCGGGACCCGACGCTTTTCAACCGCGGCGCCGAGCGGGTCATGCTATCGCGCGCAACTCCGATTGTGGTAGCCTGGATTTTTCTCGAGTCAACGAAGGCGTTCGGAGTTTGGGCTCCGACGTCCGAGAAGGCCCATGTCGTTCCTGTATCGAGGCAATGCGACCGCAATGGCTCAGCGTCCCGTAGTTCTCTCGTTAACCAAGATGCACGAATCCGGGATGCGGCTGCTCCGCGAGTCGGCCGAACTGCGGATGGCGTCCGGCATCGACCCCGAAACCCTTCAGCGCGAGATCGTCGGGGCCGACGCATTGATCATCCGCACGGGCGGCGTGATCGATGCCGCGCTCCTGGATCGGGGCGATCGGCTCCAGGTTGTGGGACGTCACGGCGTCGGCTATGACCAGATCGACATCGAAGCGGCCACCGAGCGTGGCATCCAGGTCGTCTACACGCCCGGGGCGAATACGCAGAGTGTCTGCGAACATGTTTTCGCCATGATGATCGGCCTCTCCAAGCATTTCCCGCAGATGATGTCGGCCTTGGCCGCGGGAGACTACCACGCCCGGACCAAGATGATGGGGCGCGACCTCTTGGGCCGGACCTTGGGTATCGTGGGCTTCGGGCGGATCGGCCGGCGTGTCGGAGAAGTAGCCAAGGTCGGTTTCGGCATGAAAGTGCTCTATCACGATATCGTGCCCGCCCCCGCCGAGGTGGAAGCCAAGGCCGGTGCCGTTCGCGCCAGCTTGGAGGAAGTGCTCAGCGCATCGGAATACGTCACCCTGCACGTGCCGCTCGATGCCAGCACCCGAGGCATGATCGACCGGGCTACGCTCTCGTTGATGCGACCCGACGCGATCCTGATCAACGCTTGCCGAGGCCCCGTCGTCGTTGAGGCCGAGGTCGCCAAGGCTCTCGACGAGAAACGGCTCTGGGGATACGGAGGGGATGTGTTCGAAGTCGAGCCGCCGCCGCCTGGTCACCCGTTGATCGGCAGACCGGATGTGATGCTCACTCCGCACAGTGCCGCGCAGACGGACGAGGGGCTTCGCAACATGGCGACCTGGATCGTCGAAGACGTGCTGGGGATCCTCCGAGGTGAGGCTCCCCGCAATCCGGTCAATGATCCGGCACTCGTGCTCGCGAATCGAAAGAGATTGGGCAAGAGTTGAGAGAGGCGTTCGATGGTTCCGGGTCGTTGGCCCGACCCGGGACCTTTCGCTCAGTTCTGGTGAACCGGTAGCTGGGCCACGGCGTTCTTTTCCTGAGGCTTTGCCGAGGCGTGCTTACTCAGGGCGCCCTCGAGAAACTTCACGAAGACGTCCGGGAAAATGTAGCCCCCCTTCGCGGCGAGCACTTGACCATCGGCTCCCAACACGACGTAGAACGGATTCGAGTTATCGTTGGCGAGTTCGAGGAGACGATTCTGATTGCGCTCGGCCAAGTCGGCACGCTGCTCTTTCTTGATCGACTCGATGGGAACGAAGTCGGTGAAGAGCTCGACCGTGACGAACTGGGATAGAAGCCTGATGACCTCAGGGCGAGTGAGCACCGTCTGCTCCATCTTCCGGCAGTTGATGCAGTTGACACCCGTGAAGTCGATAAGAACCGGTTTGCCGCTTGCCTTGGCCTGTTCTTTCGCGGCCTCGAAGCTCAGTCCCCACGCGACGCCGTGAACCCGCTTCTCCTCGCGCTCGGCCTGTTCGGGGTCTGAAGATTTCGCCCGCATCTCGACCTCCGCTGATCCGGAACCTGCGACCATCTGGGGGGCAGCCTCAAGGTCCTTGACATCGGGGGGAAGAATGCCAACCAACTGATCCCAGATCGGACTCTTGGGCGGATGACCGAACAAGGCGGGAGTCAGAAAGAGAGCCAACGCCACGAAGAGTGACCCCATCACCAGCCGGCCGGGCCCCACCTTGACTTCCTCGTGATCATGGTCGGTTTTGAACAAGCCGAGAAGATAAAGGCCGCAGACCAGCGACAAGCCGACCCACACCGACAAGACCAAGGGGGCGTCGAACCAGGCATCCTCGGGGACAGCCCCGAAGCCGATCTCGGCCGTGTTGATGAACTTCAAAGCGGCGCCGATCTCAACCAATCCGCCGACGACCTTGACGGCATTCATCCAATCGCCGCTCTTGGGCATCTTGGACATGAGGCCAGGAGCGAGAGCGAGCAAGAAGAACGGGAACGCCAGCACCGTTGAGAAGGTGGCCAGTCCGATGATCGGATAAAGGAAATGCCCCCCCGCCGCCATCACGATGAGGCCGCCCACGACGGGGAAGGTGCAGGTGAACGACGTGATGGTCAGCGTAAGGGCCATGAACATCACGCCGACCATGCCCCCCCGGCTCTCCCCTTGGGCTGACGCGTTGAGCAGGAAGTTGGGGAGTCGAATCTCGAAGAGACCGAGCAGGCTCAAGCCAAACGCGAGGAACAGCAGGGCAACCACGGTGTTCAGCCAGGGGTTGTTCGCGAGATTCTGGAGTGCCGCGGCCGAGAAGAAGAACGAGACTAAAACGCCGACCGATGTAAAGATCCCGATGATCGCCAAGCAGTAAGAGATCGCCAGGCCGGTCGTCTTCCCCTTATTGTGCTGCCCCTGCTTCACGAAGAAGTTGACCGTGATGGGGATCATCGGCCAGACGCAGGGCATCGCGAGGGCAAGCAACCCGCCCCCCGCCGAAAACAAGAGGAAGGGGATCAGACCACGCTCGGCCTCGCGAGCCACTTCACTCACTGGCGCCGCCGACTTGGCGATCGGCGGGGCGGGCGACTCTGCGGCTAACGTCCCAGTCGGCGCGGCGGGACTCGAAGGGACATCCTTTGAAGTGGGCTCGCTTCCCGAAGGAGCACTTGGACCCGTGGCTGCCACCGGGGCGGTTGGAGAAGCACTGGGTGCGGCAGAGCTTGATCCCTCTTGGGGTAGGACCGTCAATTCCACGGCAGGAAGGGTCCATTGGCCGGGCGGCTTGCAACTATTGTCGTTGCAGATCTGATATCCAGCCTGGACGCGAAGGTTTTTTTTCCCGGGTGCTGTTCCCTCGGGAATTTGGAGTTTGATCGACCAGGTTGCCTCGTCCTCGTAGAACTCGATGAGCGCGTTGTTGAATAACGGTTCGACTTTGCTGATCGGGGCTTTGGCGGGAGTCCAATCCCCGACGATCTTGAGTCCGGCCTTGTCGAAAAAGTCGAAGGTCGTGTTACGCGGCCCTGCACCCGCGCCAAACGGCTCTTTGTCAAATTTGTAGATGTGCCATCCCGGTTCAAGTTTGAAGGTCACTTGGTAGGTAACCGTGTCTCCGGGTTTCGCTTGGGCCGGCGTGATGGAGGGCGTCGCGGTGACCTCTTTGGGCCGAAGTCGTACGTTACTGTCCGGTTTTTTGGGCTTGGTTTCGGCCGCGTAAGTACTTCGTACCAGTTCGGTTTTCAGACCGAGCCCGAATGTGGCGAGCACAGCCACACCGAAGGTGAGGATCAGCGAGCGCGGATGAAAATTCCTACGCATATCATCGAGTCCCATAAAGCAAGACCCGCGGGCCCTTGCGGCCGCGCGGTAGGCAACGGTTGATCGTAGTCCGACCCGGCCCCCGGGACAAGTCGATGTCAGTTCTGAATCCATTGGGAGGTTCCTCCACGATCGGGAACCGGGTCGGTGCCGGGGTACCAACCTCTTGCACCCATTCATCGCACCATTGTCCCATTGCCCGCTGGGCTAATCGCCAGGACAATGACCAGTGTGCGAAAGACTATTCGGTAAAGGTTGTCTAAAAGTTACCGGACGTAAGATTGGGGAAAAATGGGTGGCTGGGGCGTTTGGAAATCCCGTGACTCTGGCAATGCAAGGCTCTCGTGCGTCGCTACGCATCTTCCCCGTTACCCATGATGTCGAGGAGGATATCAACAGATCGTTTTCAGATCGTCTCATAAGGCAGTTGGCGGAATCGGTCGCACGGGGAGACAACCTCCGCAAGTCTTACGGAAGTAGGACGATCCATCAAGAACTTCGTCAGGTGGTATTTCGGCCTACACCCTTTCCGATGACGGTCGGGTGGTGTTTAATCCGGAATATCACCGATCTCACAATCGGCACTTGGGCGGGGCCTAGTCCGGGAACCACTTCACAACGTTCCGGCAGGGCGTTGCGCCACGGCCTTCGCTCCCACGTTCCCCTCACATTCACGCGGCACCGAGGTTTGTGGAGGTGGATTTCATGCGATTTCGTCGAAATCTGTCGATCGCGGCGGTCGTGCTCACCACCATGGTGATGGTCCCATCACTCCGGGCCCAAGAGGCGGCCGCTCCTGCGCCGGCCGCGGCTGGGCACAACGGCGATTCGTTCACGTTTTTCAGTTTTATGAACGACCCGCACTATGACCGGGTCGAGCAGGTAGCGCTTTGGGTCGTGCTGGGGATCGCCGTGGCGGGATTGCTCTATGCGGCGATGCTCGTGGGGCAGGTCTTGGGAGCCGACCAAGGGACCGAGAGGATGCGGACCGTCGCCCAGGCCATCCGAGCGGGGGCCAACGCCTATCTCGGCAGGCAGTTCAAGGCGATCATTGGTCTCGTCTTTCTCCTCTGCGCGATCCTCTATTTCGCGTCAGCCGGTGAGGGGGGGCAAGCCGTCCGCATCGGCCGGGTTCTCGCCTTTTTCATGGGGGCGACCTTCTCCTGGCTGGTTGGCTACGTGGGGATGAGCCTCGCCGTGCGCGGTAACCTTCGCGTGGCGGCGGCCGCCAGGACGAGTTACGGCTCTGCCCTGCAACTCGGCTATCGAACCGGGACGATCACCGGCATGCTCACCGACGGTCTCGGCCTTCTGGGCGGAACCGTCATCTTCATGGCCTACGGCGAGCATGCCTACGAAGTGCTGCTCGGTTTCGGCTTCGGTGGAACCCTTCTAGCACTGTTCATGCGGGTCGGCGGTGGTATCTACACGAAGGCCGCGGATGTGGGGGCCGACCTGGTCGGCAAGGTTGAGGCTGGGGTTCCTGAAGATGACCCGCGCAACGCGGCAACGATCGCCGACAACGTCGGTGACAACGTGGGCGACTGTGCGGGGATGGCCGCCGACATCTTCGAGAGTTACGAAGTGACGATCGTCGCGGCCATGATCCTCGGCTACGCCAGCTTCGGCCATAAGGGGGTCATCTTCCCCTTGCTCGTGCGAGCGATCGGGGTCGTCGGATCGATCATCAGCACCTATAGCGTCAAGGCAAAGCCCGACAGTACGAGTGACGAAGCCCTCCACTCCGTCCACCGCGGCTTTATCCTGGGCTCCATCATCAGCGTCTTGGGCTTCATTCTGCTCGGCCTGGGGTATCTGCACTTCGACAGAAAGTATTATGCCGACTATCCCCAAGCGCTCGGCAGCAACACGCTCGCCACCGATTTCTCGGCAGCCCGCGATCAGTTCGACCGCCAGCATGCCCAGCTTCGCGCCGAGAATTACAAGGAGTATATGAAACAACTTGGCGAGTTCATCCGCACCTACGAGGGGCCGATCTTCGTTTCGAGTATGCCCTACTGGGCTGGGTTCGGCACCGACTGGCTCGATATGCGGCCAGCCTGGACGTGTTTGGTCGGGATCATCCTCGCCATCGCCTTGAACAAGGTGACGAGCTACTATACACACACTCAGTACTCACCCGTGAAATCGTTGGCGAAAGCATGCACAACCGGACATGCGACCAACATCATCCAAGGCTTTGCCGTCGGTTATGAGTCGACGGTCGTCTCTGTGCTGGTCATTGCGGTCGCGATCTTGCTTTCGGTGCTGATCTACGCGGGTGCAAGCCCGATCTTCGTCGCCTACGGGGTGGCGATGTGTGGCATCGGCATGCTGACTCTCACCGGGAACACGATCAGCATGGATGTGTTCGGCCCGGTCGCTGATAACTCGAACGGCATCGGCGAGATGAGCTACGACCGCGAAGAGATGGGCGAAGAAAACTACAAACGCGCCCGGCAGATCCTGGCCGACCTTGACGCTGTAGGCAACACGACGAAGGCCGAGACGAAGGGGATCGCGATCGGCTCCGCGGTCATCGCGGCGGTGAGCCTCTTCGCCAGCTTCATCGCGATCATTGCGGTCGGTAGCGAGTCAAAAATTGATCGCATGACTACTGGCGAATATTTGCAAGAAGCGGGCAAGCTCTCCGTGGCACAACCCATGGTGTTCATCGGGATGTTGATCGGGGCGGCCGTGCCGTTCCTCTTCAGCTCGATGCTGATCCGGGCTGTGGGACGTGCGGCCTTCCTGATCGTGAAGGAATGCCGGATCCAGTTCCGCGACCAAGAGATCTGGGCTGGGACGAAGACTCCCGACTACGGCCGTGTCGTCAATATCTGCACGGCCGCGGCTCAAGGCGAGCTGATCGGTCCCGGTCTGCTCGCCATCACGATGCCAATTCTGGTTGGGATCTACCTGGGGCCCTATGCCTTGGGCGGCTTCTTGGCGGGGATGATCGTGGTGGGGCAACTCCTGGCCGTCTTCATGGCGAACGCCGGCGGGGCCTGGGATAACGCCAAGAAGACGATCGAGGACGGCATTTATGGCGGTAAAGGCTCCGAGGCTCACAAGGCCAGCGTCACCGGTGACACGGTGGGCGACCCTCTCAAGGACACGGCAGGCCCGGCCTTGAATCCTTTGATCAAGGTCATGAACATGGTTTCGCTTCTGGCTATCGCCCCGATTTTGAGCCTCAGTCTGGGTGGCCGAGCATGGCTCCTCTACCTCCTGGGGCTCATCGGCGTGGCCGCCGTGGCCTGGGCTGTCTGGCGGAGCAAGACCGAGTCGAAGGAATTCCGCGAAATGGAGGCCGAACTCGCCGGAGAGCAGCCGGTGGACTCGCGTCTGCAAACCGTGGGGCATTAGAGACGATTCGGATTCGATTTGGGAATGTGAATCAACGCAAATTGGGTGGCCGGGGAGGAGCGCAGCGACGCCCCGGGGCCTTGCATAGGCGAAGTCCGGAGCCTAGAAAACTCGTCCCCGGCCAACCAATCGTCCCGTTTCCCTTCGAGATCCCGTTTCCAGATGGCCTCTTAGTCATGAACTTGTAAACGAACGAAGGTCCACGCATCCGTTGAGATGCGTGGGCCTCGCTTCTCTCGGTCTCGTGTCGACTCGGAGGCTATTCGGAAAGTAAACACTGACATGAGGATGCGTTGCTTGGGTGGCCGGGGATGAGTCTTCGAGGCCCTGGGGATCGGCCGAGGCTTGTCTCGGGGCGTCGCTTCGCTCCTCCCCGGCCACCCGCCTTTCACATGGCTAACCTTCATTCAGATAGCCACTCAGAGCGACCAGCCCTTGCGATAGTCAGGGCGGATAAACTCGTCGATTTCGGAGCAGTTGGTGGCTCGCATGTTGGGGGCGTCCCACTCCAGCTTCTTGCCGGCCCGGATGGCGAGGTTGCCGAGCAGGACCATGCCGGTGAGAGCCGAGGCGTAGTCGAAGTGCGAGCAGGCTTGAGTCCCGTGCTTCGCAGCGACGATCCAGTCTTTCATGTGACCGGGCGAGCGCTTGAGGCTTGGGGCAGGGGGCTTGAACCCCTCGAAACCCTTTTCGGGCAATAATTTGTAGTGGGAGCCATAAGGATCGTCGAGGTAGATCACCCCTTTGTCACCCACCAAGAGCGAGCCATTCGGTTCGTAATCGACCTGGGTCTTCCCCTTCGCCTTCTCCTCCTTGGTCAACTCCAGTCCCTGGAGGAGCTCGATCGGGGGCTTCTTGCCGCCGTCATACCAGGTGAATTTGACCGGTGGGTTTTCGCCCCGAGCCGGGAATTCGTAGGTCACGATGCTCCACTTGGGAGCACTCTCCGACGTCGTTCCCTCCGCCTTCGCATCGATGCTGGTGGGATGGCGGAGATCGAGCGCCCAGAATGCGGTGTCGGCGACATGGCAGGCCATGTCTCCGAGGGCTCCGGTCCCGAAGTCCCACCACCCGCGCCACGAGAAGGGGTGATAGGCGGGGTTATACGAACGTTCCGGCGCTGGGCCGAGCCAGAGGTCCCAATGGATGTGCTTGGGGACTTCCGGAGTTTCCTTGGGCCGTTCCAGCCCCTGGGGCCAGATCGGGCGATCGGTCCAGGCATGGACCTCCCGGACCGGCCCGATCACGCCAGCTCGAATGATCTCGACGACCTGGCGCGCCCCTTCGTTGGAATGCCCTTGGTTCCCCATCTGAGTCGCCAGCTTCGGATTCCTCGCCGCGAGGTCGGCCAGCACGTGCGCTTCGTAGACCGAGTGGGTTAATGGTTTCTGGGTATAAACATGCTTGCCAAGCCGTAGAGCCGCGGCGGTCACGACGGCGTGCGTATGATCGGGCGTGCAGCAGATGACGGCGTCGATGCCTTTCTCCTCCTCGAGCATCCGCCGAAAGTCGTTATAGGTCTTGGCCTTGGGATAGACGTTGGCGGCTCCCCCGAGAAAATTGTCGTCGATGTCGCAGAGAGCGACGACATTCTCGAGTTTGACCTCGGGATCCTCGACATGGTCGCGCCCTTTTCCGCCGACGCCCACGATGGCGATGTTCAGCTTCTCGTTGGGCGAAACGGCCAACGACGGCATGTGGCCGCCGGCGACCCAAAGTCCAAGGCCTCCTGCCGTCGTGGTTCTGAGGAAGTCACGACGGTTCGTCAGTCGTTCCATGGAAACAGGCTCCTTCAAGAGAGTAGGGCTTGAACGAGGACGCAGGAGAGAAAAGCGGAAAACGAGGTAGCCGAGCCCAACGGTAGTGGGGGATCAACTCTCGAGTCTTCGTCGCTCTCTTCCCTGGGCAGGTGGCCCGGCGCTGATGTTCGGAACGAACGATCAACTCGGGCAGAGGCTGGCGTGAGCGTTCGTCGGTCGCGAGAACCCGAGACCGCCACGACGTCGTGTTTGATCATGGCCTTGGGTGTCTTCGGAAGCAAGAGAGCCGTCCCTGAAGCCGTTGCCTTGAGATGGAAGAAGGGCGAAGATTCGGAGTTTCTGGTACGAGAACCCGTTCAAGCGTTAACACCGGCCCTGAGAACTCGCGATCGGTGTTTGGCGGCCCTCGCCCGAGCTCGCATAATGACGACGATAGGAGAGCGGATGCTGATTCCGAAGTCTTCGGCCTTGCGCGCCGGTTCTCCGTCAATGATCTTGAGGGTGACACGTGAGCAATCGTCATTCCGAGCGAGTGTTGGTAGTACCGGCGGCAGAATTGGATCGGCTGGGCAGATTCCAGGGTTTTTCGAACGAGGCCGAGCGCTACCTTCAAGCGTTGCTCGTCCCGGAATTCGCGGAGTTTCGGCCCCGATCCGAGGTTGAGGACGACCCCTCTCTCAAGCAGATCATCCCCTACGTCGTCTTCCAATCGGGCGACTCGGTCTTTTGCTACACCCGAGGTAAGTCGCAGGGGGAGAGCCGGCTCCACCGGCTGCGATCGCTCGGTGTCGGGGGGCATGTCGCCGAGGAGGATGCCGAGGGGAAAGCCACGTTCGAAGCCTACGAGATGGCCCTGCGGCGAGAACTTGACGAGGAGGTCGCGGTCGATAGCGACGGCTCCATTCGTCTCGTGGGACTTATCAACGACGACTCGACGGCCGTGGGCCAGGTGCACCTCGGGGTCATCCACCTTTATACTCTGGCCGAACCCCGGGTCGAGCCACGCGAGGAAGGACTAGCCGAGGCCGGGTTTGTTCCCATCGCCGAAGTTGCGAACCAGTTGAAAGGATTCGAGACTTGGTCGCAGATCTGCCTTAAGGCATTCCTCCAGCCGGCGGGAACGCTGTCGTCCTCAGTTGCGGACTCGGCGTAACATCCGGCAGCGTTTCCGAAGTTTGCGACGAGCCCATCGCTCCCTGTCGAGCACCCACCGCGCCCGGTTGGCGTCGATTGAGCCAGTCGATCACGTTGGGGAAGACCTCTTTGGGAGCGTAACGGCTCCAAACCAGGTCGCAGTGGCCGTAGTCGGCGACGTAACCGTCGCGGCGGCCATAACGCTGAAGGCTCTTGTCCGCGGCGCCGATGCCCGCGAGCGTGAGTTCGGTGGAGGGGAGGTCGGACATGCAGTCCGACTCTCCGGCCACCATGAGAGTCGGCGTCGTGATGCTCCCCAGCAGTGCCGCGTAGTCGGTCTTCCGATCGGCCGAGACGAAATGGCCGAATTCGAGGTAAGGGTCCAACTGCTTGAGCGCGGAGCGCCCCGTGTCCTCGATGGTGTAGCCATAGAATCGTTGGATCGTTCGCTTGTCGACGTTTTCCGACGTGTAATAGAACTGGTCGATGCGGTCGAGGCCCGGAAATCGCGCGAACATCAACGGTCGGGAGATGCGCCCGGTGCTGACGAACGCGGCCAGGATGCGGAGGCCTCGATTGGCTCGCAGCATGTCCTTCTGAGGCGCCTCGGCCAAAGTGATCGTACTGCCCATCCCCACGAAATTGGCGATCCGCCACCGCTCCGAGCTGAGTTCCAGGAATGGGAAGATGATCATGCCGCCGAGGCTGTGGCCAACCCAATTGACGCGGTCCTGACCGGTCGCGGCCTTTACGTAAGCAAGGACGGCCGGGATATCGTAGAAGGCCATCTCATCGGCATTCCAACCGGCCTCACCCCACTCACGTAAGAAGGTCTGTCGCAGCTTAGAATTGATCCGACCCACCCTCCCGAGCTGTGAACTCTCGCCCGATCCTCGGAGATCGACGAGGAAAACTTCGTAGCCCTGTGCAGCGAGTTGTTCGGGGAGATGCGAGTCAGTGATCGTCCAGAAGGTGGCGTTCAGCCCCAACCCGTGACAGAGGACCACGGGCAACTTATTCGGATCGGGAACGGCGGGCCGAACTTGCCGCATCCCGAGTCGCCAGCCGTCCGTCGTGTACGCGAAGCCATCCGTGTTTGGCCTGAGGTCCGCATCCGCCGCGTTGCGCCGCATACTGGCGCATCCCGGCAAGATCGCCAGAGAGAGCACGCCGATCCCCAGAACCCGGAGCAATGGCCGGCCTTCGCGCATGAAACCAGGAATCCTTCCGAGGGATCGGCCGACTATCCATAGTCGGGCCAGCGAGCAAGTCATCGCCCTAATTCACGAACCGGATTCGAGATGGAGCAACCCCATTCGAGAATCGCCGGAGCGAGATTCGAGGAGTCTAACCGAGCGTCACGTTTTGGGGAATGCGAGCGTGGACAAGGAATCGTGCTGTCTAAAGCATTCGGCCGAAGCGACTTGCCCTCATGACAGGGCGTTCATAAAACGCACGCATGATTTTCGAATCTCAGTGTACCACTTACTACAATCCTCCTGGTTTTCCTGTCTTCGCTGTACTTCCGGCAGCGAGGGAATCCTCTGAGAGGTCGGGGCGGTTGAGATTCCCGTCGACGCCAAGGAGCCGCGCCCAGAGCGTTTCATAGGCCTCGATCATGAGTGGCAATGTGAATTCGGCCTCAACCCGCTCCCGACCCTGTTCGCCGAACCGACGAATTTGCTCGGGGTCGGACGCGGCTTCGAGGAGCGCCTGGGCAAGCGCGGATGATGATCCGACGGGTACGAGCCAGCCCGTTTGACCCGGAACGACGAGGTCCTCGCTCCCCTCCACGGCCGTCGCCACGACCGCCCGCCTTGCAGCCATGGCTTCGAGAACGACGTTGGGCATGCCCTCCCAGAGTGAAGGAAGGACGAGCAGGTCGGCGGTCTTGAGCAGTGAGGGCACGTCGTCGCGAGGACCCAGCCAATGGACGCGCTCGGAGAGGAGGGCACTCGTGCGGCAGCGACGTTGGAGTGCGTCGCGCTCAGGGCCGTCGCCAACCATGACCAGGTGCCATTCGGGGGTCGCCCCCGCAACGACCTCCGCAGTATCGAGCAAGATCGACGGAGCCTTCTGCGCCTCGAGCCGCCCCACGTAGAGAACGACTTGCCCTTCCTCGGGAATGCCGAGTTCTTCGCGAGGGACCGGCTGGGCGTGATCGTAGAGGGAAGGGTCGATCCCGTTGGGGATCACCGTCAGCCGCCGCGGATCGATCCGACCCACCTCTCGGCTAAAGCGAAGGACCCCCTGCGATACGCAGACCGAACCGGCCGAGAGCCCGACCGTGGCGCGGTCGAGCCGCAGGTGCCACCCTTTTTCCCGCTCGGCAACGCGCAGCCCCCCGATAACCCACGGGGAACCGGCTGCCGGAGCGGCCAGCCGAGCCGCCACATTGGCATGGAACAAGAAGCTCTGAACGAGCCGCGGTTTTCGCCGACGGAGCGCCCTGGCTAGCCGAGCAACCGCCTGGATTGGTCTCCGAGGATCGACGTTTAAACACTCGGTATCGACTCCCGCCTCTCGAAGTGGCGTAACGAGCCGACCCTCGGGTCCGAGCGCCAGGACCGAGGGGAGCCACTTTCGGCGGTCGATCCTTGTGGCCAGCGTTGTCAACACACGCTCGGCTCCTCCGACGTCGAGGTCGGTGATCACCAGAGCGATCGGAATCGGCTGACTCGGCCAGGGGCGGGGAATCGCAGTGGTAAGTCGTCGCGCGAGAGGTTGCACAGGTGGCGTACAATCGGTGAGTATCAACTTTGTTTCACGCCTCGACCAAGGCTCCGAGTTGGAGCCGGTCGGGGCGTCCATGTTCGTTGGAACGAACAGACGAACTTGCGAGCCATTGTCTCTCCGTGAGCCGGTTTGGAGGAAGAGGATTGCAGACCTCGGCGTTTGATTTCTTGCTGCCGGATGATCTGATTGCCCAACATCCCGTCGAGCCTCGCGATCAAGCCCGACTCATGGTGATCCGGCGCAAGGAGGGAACGTGGGAGCATCGCACCTTCAGCGACCTACCGAGCCTGCTCGATCGCGGCGATGTCCTGGTCCGCAATAACACGCAGGTGGTGCCCGCTCGACTACTTGGACATCGTGAGGCAACGGGAGGAAAGTGGGAGGGGCTCTTCCTCCGAATCCTCCCCGAAGGAACCTGGGAGATCCTGGCCACGACCCGAGGTCGGCCGGTCGAGGGAGAGACCGTCGTCGTCGGTCAGGGACTTCGTCTCACTCTGGAAGCGAAAGGGGAGGGGGGGCGTTGGTTGGTCCGCCCTTCCAGCGAGGAACCCGCCTCACTCCTCCTCGAAAGGCATGGACAGGTTCCGCTTCCCCCCTATATCCGCAAAGGCCGGGAAGCTCCTGGCGATCGCACCCGCTACCAGACGCTCTATGCTTCGGTTCCGGGCGCTGTCGCCGCTCCTACGGCGGGTCTTCATTTCACCGAGGCTGTCTTCGAAGGATTGAAAACACGTGGAATCGTCTGGGTTGATACCACACTCCATGTGGGGATCGGCACCTTCCGCCCGATCGAAGTCGACCAGATCGAAGACCATGTCCTGCACGCGGAATGGGCAGAACTCTCCCCCGGGGCGGCCACGATCCTCAACACCCAACGCAGCCAAGGTGGTCGAGTCGTTGCCGTAGGAACCACCTCAGCTCGGACCTTGGAGACGGCGGGCGCCTCGGGAACCATCCTGCCCTTTGCCGGAGAAACCCGACTCTACCTACGGCCGGGACACCCGTTTCATGCGGTCGACGTCCTGCTCACCAATTTTCACCTCCCCCGCAGCAGCCTCTTGGTCCTCGTCAGCGCCCTGGCCGGCGTCGATCTGATCCGCGACGCCTACGCCGAGGCCATCCGTCAGCGCTATCGCTTCTATAGTTATGGCGATGCGATGCTGGTTCTCTGACTCCTGGCGAGATGCGTGAGAAATCGTGAGAAATATCTACATGTATCTATGTGAGAAAATCATAATAGTCTAGGTGTCCCGTTTTTATTTCGTCATGGTAGGTCTCTGATAGCGGAGAATCGCAATCAGTTGCGCGGAAGTATTGCCCCTTCCGGTGGGACGCTGGTTGCGCCGGGCTTATACTGGGTTCTTGGGGCGGAATCGCTTGGTGAGAGCACAGTCGAGTTGGTCGGGGATCTCGAGGCCGATGTCGAAGAGGGCGTGATTGAGTGCCGCCGCGTCGGCAAAATTCTCTTGCTGGGCGCTGGCGGCATCCCAGAGGATGAAGTTTTCGTGGCCTCGAAAGTCAAGATAGGTGATCGCCAAGCTCTGATCTTCGTAGACCCAAACCGCCACGATCGGCCGGTGGGGAGAGCCTCCGAAGCGGATCGACGGAGTCAGCATCTCGATCTGCTTATTGTGCATCCCTTGAATCACGACTTGTCCCGCAGAGCGGCCTCGGATCGAAGGGATGACCACGAGGCGGTACGGGCCGACCGGTATCAGGCGGTGCCCCGACTTGGAGGCCGGCGTGCGCAGGGCCGTGACGGCTTCTTGCCAGAGCTCACGGAGCTCCCCGAGCAGAAACCGCGCCGGGTCGGGAGACATGAGATACACCTGGTCCTTTTGGACCGGGCCCGAGTGGCTCGTCAACTCCTCGATCATCGCCGCGCCATCCCCTAGACGAATCGATTGCTCTCCGAAAGATTGGCTGCGAGAGTCGGCGGTACCGGGATCGTCCAGGAGCGGTTCGTCATCGAAGGCGTTCAACGCCAGGTCGATCTGCTGGACGACCTGCGAGGGAACCGAGGCATGAATGGCACGATCCATGCGGACCCCGGCGTCGGGTACTTGCAGCACCCGCTCGCAAACGTTGTCCCAGAGTGCTTCGGTGCGAGTGCGTAGGCGGCGCTGCCAGCGAGCACGCTCGATCAGAGGGTAGACGACCTCGGGCCAAAGTTCGAGGCTGGCGGGGTTGCTGGCGGCATTGCGGGTTGCGTAGGTTAGCACGGCTTTTCGGAACTGGGAATCACTGCGCCAGACCTCGGCGATGTGATTCCAATGGGCGACCAGTTCACCATCCACGTCGATCTGTTCCGGGGCAAGTTTGCGGAGATCGTCGTAGTTTGCCGGGATCATTCCGGGGTTGAGTACCCCCTTGGCGTCGCACATGTGCTTCTGGGCGTAGGGGCTGGCCTCGAGCAACCGCTTGCGGTACTGGCGAAATTTTTTTCGTTTGGGCGCCGTATCGCGACTGGCGAGGTACTTGGCGACAACGACCGGACTCAGCGAGGGACGAACATCAACGCGTTCTTCCAGTAGTCGGGCCGCGCGGGCGATCGATTCCTCGGAGCCATCCTCGACCATGATCGCGCTCATTGCGAGGACGAGCCGGGCACGGTCGGCGTTTCTCGGATCCAGGGGACGCCGTAAGAAGATCCCCTGTCGCCGGGAGCCACCGAGGAGGTAGGCGAGGTAATGCCCGCAGAGGAAACGCTGGTCAGGCGTCAATACGATCGGGTCAGTCTGAACCGAGGTCAACATGACTTGAGACGCGGATCCCTCGGCCGTCGCACTGGTAGGTGCCGTCGCGATCGTTCTCGATAGCGCCAACGTCGACGGGAAGAGCGGCCTGGTCTCGGCCAGGCCGCCCGCCGCGATCTCCTCAGTCGGTGCTAGGCCATTTCCCTCGAGGCGGACCGGAGGGATGTTGCTTCCTTGCCGCGCGAGTTCTTGCTCGATCTCGTCACGAATGGCTTCGGCAACGGCAGCCCCCGATGAAGGGCGACGAAAGGGATCTTTCGCCATCATCTTGAGGATGATGGCTTCCAGGTTTGCGGAGATTGCCTGATTCCGGCTGCGCGGCGGTTCCGGCGAGGCGTTGACGTGCTGAGCGATGACTGCCATCGACTTGCCGGAGTAGGGCACGCTTCCGGAGGCACTTTCGTAGAGCATCACGCCCAGGGAATAAAGGTCGGTCAGATGATCGAGCCGTTTCCCTTGCGCTTGCTCGGGGCTCATGTAATGCGGCGTTCCCCGAATCGTCCGGGTCTCATCGGCGTGCTCTTCCGTCGTCGAAAGGCCGAAGTCGGAGAGTTTGGCCTGGTTGGCGGTGGTCAGGAGCACGTTGCCGGGTTTGACGTCGCGATGGATGACCCCCTGATGGTGGGCGTAGTCGAGAGCCTCGGCCACCTGGGCGATGATTTTCAATCGCTCCACCAGGGCCAGTTCGCGCCAGCGTCTGAGATAGCTGGTTCCGACGACTTCTTCCATCACGAGGAACGAGGTCCCCTCGAACTCGCCGAAGTCGTAAAGCCGCACGACGTTGTCATGTACCAGCCTGGCGAGAATCTGGGCCTCGAGCCGGATCTGCTTCCCGAGGTCGGTTGCGCCGCCGTCCGTGAGAACCTTGATCGCAACCGCGCGCTGGAGGAGCAAGTCGGTTGCTCGGTAGACGGCCCCCATTCCTCCTCGGCCCAATTCCTTTTCCAGGGAGAAACGCTGGTTGAGGGTCGTTCCGATCACCGCCGAGCTCCCTCGAGACGAACCGAAAGTCAAGCCTTTCGAGAAGCTTACCCCACACTATCGTAGGTCGGATTCTCACTTAATACAACGCGAAGTCAAGATTGCAACAAGGTTTTGGTGTGACTCAACATCCATCGGAGTCGCCTTGTGAAAGCAAGCATCTCTGTGTGCCTATTTCACCTTCTTTTTATGACCGTCGACCTGATCGATCCGAGGCCTGGATTGGCGTCGGCTATGGCGGCTCGAGTCGTCGCGGAATAAGCTGGGGCTTCGTGGTCGTCCTCGGAACAATCGCGATCCGTCTGACCGGAGCCTCACGATGGCGAACGAAACTCGTCGAGAGTTCACGCGCGATGCCTTGCGGTCGCTAACAGCCCTGGCCCTGATCGAGGGGTTAGCGGCACACCGGCTCTTCGGAGCCGATGTCCAGCCGGTTGTCGACTCCTGGTTCAAAGAGCTCGAGAGCATTTCTCGCGATGTCCATGATCACAAACTCAAGGACGTCGAGTTTCAAAAATCGCTTGAAGCGTTATATGCCAGGGTCGACTTGCCCTCACTCCTGCGTACGCTCGATTTCGATCGGATCGCGGCTGGGGTCAATTACCCTGCGCGGGGAGCGAAAAGTCTTCCCGTCGACTTCAAGAATGTGTCGGGCCTCCCGACGAATCTGGTCTTCGGGCGCCAGATCTTCGCGATGTCTCAGGGACGCTCGGTCATCCCCCACGGGCACGACAATATGGCCACAGGCTTCCTGGTGCTCAACGGAAAGCTGAGAGGCCGCCATTATGATCGAGTTGAAGACCACAAAGACCACTACATCATTCGTCCAAGCCTCGACCGCAGTTTCCGACCGGGAGAGTACTCCACGATTTCCGACCACAAAGATAACGTTCACTGGTTTACGGCGGAAAGCGAGCATGCTTTCATCTTCAATATCCACGTGACGGATACGGACCCGGGGAATACTCGCAAGCCGGGGCGGGTCTACGTCGACCCGATCGGTGAGAAGATTTCCGGCGGCCTGGTGAAGGCGCCGAAGATCACGTATGGGCGGGCCAACGAACTCTACGGTTGATCGACCCGATCGCCAGGATCGCGGCGCGGATCGGTTTGCCCCGACCGGAGTGCCTTCTCCCAACGACTTCAAGCCAGGCAAGCAGCCCACAGGTTGAGTTGGGGCGTTTTTTTCACTGAAGCCGATCCGCGCCGATCGCCGATGAGATACGATGGAGGAAATTCCGCCAATCGCCCGAGGGTTGTGCGGAGAACCCTTAAATCCTTCCCCGCTTCTCTCCTGAGGCGGGGTTGACAGAAATATCGACGCCGGTAGATTCACGGCGCATTTCGCGTTGTTCCGGCCAACGGCGATCAGCCATTCACCTCGAAGAACCGGCCGTGTCCATCGAATCGAGTATGCCAAGTCCTGTTCACCGCTCTGTCTTGCGGGAGGAGGTTCTCGCGTGGTTGGTTCCTCACGAGGGGAGCGTGATCGTGGACGGGACCGCCGGTGCAGGGGGACATGCGAGTGCTTTGGCCGTCCGCGTGGGGGCGAGCGGCCGGATTCTTGGGCTTGACCGTGATCCCGAGATGCTGGCTTTAGCTGAGAATGCGACCAAAGGACTGCCGGTCACCCTGATCCATTCCCCCTACAGCGAGACCGGCGAGGTTTTGACGCAGTTAGGCTTGGAACACGTTGATGGAATTTTGCTCGACCTGGGCCTCTCGTCCGACCAACTACACTGGCGGCATCGAGGCTTCAGCTTTGGAGCCGACGGACCACTCGACATGCGCTTCGACACGACGACAGGGGCGACTGCGGCCGACCTGGTGAATCGCCTTCGCGAAGAGGAATTAGCCAACCTCTTTTACGAATACGGCGAAGAACGATACAGCCGTCGTGTTGCGCGTCGCATCGTCGAAGCGAGAAAAATTGAACCGATCACAACGACGGGAAGACTGGCGGACCTCGTCCGTCGTAGTATCCCCGGCAAGTGGGGACCGATCGACCCGGCAACCCGGGTGTTCCAGGCCCTACGGATCAAAGTCAACGAGGAACTCGATCATTTGGAGTCAACCTTGGCCCACCTACCGGATTGGCTGAAACCCGGTGGACGAGCCGCGATCATTAGCTTCCATTCGTTGGAGGACCGGAGGGTCAAGGTAGCCTTCCGTGACGACCCCCGGATGAACGTCCTGACCCGGAAGCCCGTGACAGCGACGGCCGAGGAAGTGGCCGAAAACCCCCGAGCGCGCAGCGCGAAGTTGAGGGTCGCCGAACGATGTCCGAACCAGGCTGGTCCACAAGTGTCGTCGAATTCCCGAGCGAAGTGGACTATCGACCCATGAGTGTGAACGATCATCCCCACCATAGCGATGAGGAAACGTCGGTCCCCACCGAGGTCGAGGTGACCGAACAGACTCATGCCCCCGAGCCTCATCACCAAGCGCCCCAACGCCGCTTTCGCTTCCCCTTCGCGCACCTGAGTAAAGCCGCCTCGGCGAAGTGGAAACGCGAGACACGCTTCGGGCTCGCGGTCGTGCTCTCGTTCGGGATCCTGGTCGCGGTCATGATCATGAAGAAGGGGGACAAGGAGAAGGGGGACAAGGAGTCGCCGCTCCTCGTGCAAATACCGCCTCCCATCAAGGGTGAAGATCCGAAAAAAGCCTCATCGAAAGATAAGCCAAAAGCGCCTGCTCCGGGAGAGAACGTCGCCGCGAAAAGACCCGCGTCTGAGACCGAGTCGCCTCCGAAAGATCAGGCAGCTCAGACAGCGCCTCGGGAGCCGCTCCCGACGACTTCGAGCGAACCGTCTCCGGAAATTACGCAGACATCGGCCGAGAGTCCCGGGGCCGATACCCCTGAACTACCTCCGACGGATCCGGCCAAGCTCTCCGAGCCCACGGCTTCCAACGCCCAACCCAACCCGACGCTGGCTTCACCCGGAAACGAACCGAATCCCTCGGTTGCGACGAACGAGTCTTCGACGGAGTCTGTAGCGACTCCCCCCGTCGAAGTTTCGGCTGAAAAGAATGATCAGCCGGAACTTCCTCCTCTATCAAAGGTACCACCGACGGATAGTCCGACGACTTCTGCCGAAGCGTCGAACGATGCGGCGACTCCAGTGCCCCCGAAAGAGTCCGCGCCCATCACAGCCGGCGCCGCTACGCTCCTCGAGACACCGAGCACGCCGGAAGCGACGCCTCCCGGCCCGGCTCAAACGCCGTCGGCCACTCCAACGGATACCGCTCAGACAGCAGCGGAGCGGGCTCCTGCTTCGGACGTCGCTGCTCCGCCCGCTGGGGCGGAACCAACCGGGCCTACGGCGTCCGAGCCGCCGATAGCAACTCCTGCTACGGAACCGACTCTACCGCCAGAAATGGCACCCGCCGGGGAGCCAGTGCCATCGACTTCGGCGCCGGCACCCAATGCGGAGACCGCTGCCCCGCCCTCTGGGGTGGATACCGCAGGGCATGGGGGACCTGAGTCCCCAGCGCCAACTCCTGCGGCGGAGCCTGCTCCCCCGGCTTCGGAACCGGCTCCGCTTCCCTCGGTTATGCCTTCGGCTCCAACGGCGGGCGCTGCGATCCCGGCTGCTGTGGCCGCTGCTACCGCGCCTGCAGTCGGTGGTGCTACAGCCTTGGCTACCGCTCCGGCTGCTGAGTCGGAGCAAGGGAAGGCTCAAGAGCTCCCGAATTTGTCCCCCTCGCCCACGGAGTCTGCTACTCCGGGCTCGGAAGAGCCGAAGTCATCGTCCACAGCGGTGCCGACGGACTTGGTTCCGCTCCCGAATGCCGGGCAAGCTCACTTTTCGGACGAAGATCAATACTCGGGTACCGCCACCCGCGCGATCGCAACCACGACCCCCGTGGAGCGAGCGGTCCGAACCGAAGCGACGCATGATGAGCCCATCGAGTCGTTGAGGCACGTTGTCAAGAGTGGCGAGAACTATTTCACGATTTCCCGGATTTATTACAACTCGGGCCGCTATTACATGGCCCTTTGCAAAGCCAATAGCGATCTCACGGCCGAACCCGAGGATCTCGCGGTGGGAATGAACATTCGGATCCCACCACCCGAAGCACTTGATCGTAGCCTCATCCTGCCCCCGCAGGTCAACCGGAGTGCCGATTCCAACCCGCGAGCCTTGGTTCATAAGACTTCGGGTCTGGATTCCCGTAAGGGGCAAAAGACTGGGAACGTGAGACGCTCTTCGGAAGTCGACCTCGCGCTTCCTACCGACGATCCCTTCTCGGTACGACGTTCCAAGGCACTCCCGCCGGCGGACGAGTCGGAAGATCCGGAAGGGGTGAATCGACCCCTCCACAAGGTCCGTCGCGACGAGACGCTACGAACGATCGCGCGCGACTATCTCGGAAAGGGCCAGCGTGCCTCCGAGATCTACGAGCTCAATCGCGACGTGCTTGACAGTCCAGATGCACGCTTGGTCCCGGGCCAGGTCCTTTCGCTCCCCGAAGACGCCGGCCTGAGCCGTCGTTCCCGCTGAAAGCGTGCGTCCCCGACTATGAAACAGAAAAGGTGCCTCGGGTTGTTCACATGAACAACCCGAGGCACCTTGAGTTTCGCCTTCACGTAGACTATGTGGAGTCGCTGGTAAGTTTATTGTAGGGCAGGCCTTGGCCTGCCGAGGCTCTCGCGAACAGCCTTGGCAGGCCAAGGCCTGCTCAACAAGAAGACATTTTTTGATGGGCGGTGCCCACGCTACGGGAAGCGGACTTGCCGGATGCTCCACTCAGATCGAAGTGGCAAGTCCCGATCAGGCCGATGTCAGGCGAAGTTGAGGACGGTGGGTGCGGAGCCAACGAACGGCCACTTCCTTGTCGTCGAACTGGATCAGGCGATCGGCCAAGATCTGGTAAGTCCGGGCCCCTTTGCCGGCGACCAGAACCACGTCGCCGGATTCCGCGTTGGCAAGAGCGGTCTCGATGGCCAGTTTTCGATCGGCTTCAATGCGAACTCGGCCCGGTCGGACGAAGCCGGCGAGGAGGTCGTCGAGAATCTGGTTGGGGTCTTCCGTCCTGGGATTGTCCGTGGTCAGGATCACGCGATCGGCCCCGTGTTCGGCGGCGAAGGCCAGGGCCAATCGCTCCGTCCGATCCTGAAGCCCTTCCGCGCCGATCACGCAGTGGACGCGACCGTTGCCCATCGCTCGAGCGGCGGCCAGCGTTTGCTGGAGTTCGGCTCCGGTTCGGGCCTGGTCGATCCAAACCGAGAAATCCTGTCCTTCGTCGACGTTTTCCAGTCGACCCGGGAGATGGGAAACCGTCTCGAGCCCCGCGACAACGGCATCGACTTCGAGTCCTTGCGACCAGGCCACAGCCGCTGCAGCCAAGGCCTGAGACACGTAGGAGGGACCTGAGAGTCGAAGCGCGACGGACGCTTCGCGATCGAAGCCTCGGAGTCGGAATCGAGCACCGGTGGCATCCAAACTTTCGATTTTCGCAGTGATGTCCGCTTGTTGTTCCAAGCCGAACGAGACGCGGTGGGCATCGAGATTGACGGCCCCGAGCGGTTCGATCAGGGGATCGTCAGCGTTGATGACTGTTACGCCCCCGGGAACGACCTTGCGGAAGAGCCGCGCCTTGGAACGTCGGCGAGCACGGATCAGCTCGGGGTTGACCCCGCCGACGGCCCCGGAATCGGTGGCCACCGCCACATCGAACTGGATCCCCTCGACGTGCCGATCCCGAAGCGCTTCGGGCGGAACCTCAACCACGCCGCCCCGACACCCGTGCTCGACCATCTCCGAGAGCATCGTGGCCAGGGCTTCTTCACCCGGGAACGTGGCACTGACCGACCGTGTGGTGACTCCATCCGACCAACCCAAGGCTCCGATGAGTCCAAACCGGACCCCGGTGGCCTCGAAGATCGACCGGAGGTAGAGGCTCGTCACGGTCCGGCCCCACGTCCCGGTCACGCCGATGGTCATGAGTTGTTCTGAGGGATCGCCAGCCAAAGCATGACAGAGCCGAGCGAGGGCTTCGCGTGAGTCGCGGACGATCACCTGGAGCCGTCCTGCCTCAGGGCAGGGGCGCTCGACCACAACACCGGCCGCGCCTCGCTCCAGGGCTTGAGTGACGAACTCGTGTCCATCGCGGCTCGGCCCGCGCACGGCCACGAAGACTTGTCCTGGGTCGAGCCGGCGACTATCCGCCGTACAGCCCGAGACTTCCCAGTCGTGGCACCCCACGAACCTCGCCTCGGGCAAGAGTCGCCGAAGGCTGACCGATGGGATCCCCTGCTGGGGCAAACGGTCGACAAACCAGCGTGCCATCGGCATTCGCCTCCTTGCCAGCCAAGAAACCCGGCCCATCATGGGCCACGGCGCCTCGCATCCCTGTGCTTGAGGCGGCGGCATTCTTGGCCAATCGACGAAAAAAGGCAATGCCAGAGTCGTGTCGATGCCGATGTCTCTAAGTTGCTCGCGGCATTGCCGTCACCGATACGGCCTTCGTCGACCGGGTTCCACCAAAGAGAAACGGCCGAGAGGACTGTTTCCCCTCGACCGTTGCGAAGTAACGGTTGTCGTTATGCTGGTACGACGCATCAATGTCGGAAGAGGAACTCCTTGGAGTTGATCAAGACCCAGCCCAGGTCCTCGACAGCCTGTCGGCGGTCTTTGGCCCCGGTGAGGTGCTTGACGGCCGCGGTCGTCTCCGTCGCGTTCGGCTCCCGGGAGAGGGCGACGATGTAAAGCTCCTTGGCGATCTCCTCAGGAGGCAGGTTGCTCTTGGCAAGCCGCGCCATGCGCCCACTATCGTCGCGCAGTTTGCCGTTCACCGTGGCGCCTCCGATCAACTGGAGGGCCTGCGAGAGATTCGAGTCGCTCTCTCGCTCACATTCGCAGGCGAGTTCTCGCGCGGGGCGACCAAACGTTTTGAGGAACGGGTTCTCCATCTTGCCATCGGGGATCTGCGTGGCGCGGAACCCCTTGGGAAGATTGTCGAAAGCCGTGGTCGTCGCCGTGACGCTCGAGATCGCATCAAGCAACACCTCGGCGGGGAGAAGCTTCGTCATCGCGTGCGAGAAGTAGAGCGTGTCGTCGGCGTTGAGCTCGTTCGAGCGAGCGCTGAGCTGATAGGTTCGGCTCACCAGAATGGTCCGGATCAGCCCCTTGAGGTTGAACCCGCTCTTGACGAACGAGGCCGTCAAACCATCGATCAACTCATCGTTCGAGGCGGGGTTCGAGTCGCGGAAGTCGTCGACCGGCTCAACGATCCCTCGGCCGATCATGTGATACCAGATCCGGTTGACCAGGCTCTTGGCGAAGAACGGGTTATCGGGGCTGGTGAGCCAAGCCGCGAGCAAGACCCGGCGATCGGGGACTTTCGGGTCCTCGAGGACCGGACCACCGAGCGCCTTGGGCTTCATGACCTGCCCCGTCCGAGGTTGACGGACGTCGCCGTCCTTAGCGGTAAAGATCACCTCGTCATTGGGCAGCGAACCCTTCTTCTGGCGGACGCGGGAAAAGAAGGCGGCGAAACCGTAGTAATCGTCTTGAGTCCACCGCTCGAAGGGGTGATTGTGGCACTTCGCACATTGGATCCGGACCCCCAGGAACAGTTGGGCGGTCGTCTCGACGGAATTTTCCGGATCCCGGCTAATCCGATAATAGTTCGCCGGCGGATTCTTGAACGCCGAGCCGGCCGAGGTCAGCAGTTCGCGAACGAACTGATCCATCGGCGTCTCACGTTCGAGGTGCGTCTTGATCCAACGATTGAAGACATACGTCCCCTTGGCCTGAATCAGACGACCGTTCGAGCGGAGAATGTCGGCGAACTTGAGCGTCCAGAAATCATAAAACTCAGGGCGGTTGAGCAACTGGTCGACCAGCTTGACCCGACGGTCGGGGGCTGGATCGTTCAGAAACGCCTGGACTTCCTCAGGTTTGGGAAGGACGCCGATCGTGTCGAGCGTGGCTCTGCGGATAAACTCCGAGTCGGTGCAGAGCTCCGACGGGCTGATCCGCATCCGGTTCAGCTTGGCGAAGACGGCCTGGTCGATCACACTGTCTTGCGGCACTTCGGCCGGCTTGAAGCCCGGCACCTCAACGAGGTGCGTGAGGCGGACGATGGCGACCAGGTCGAGATAGTGGGCGATGACGGCGACTTCACCCCGTGTTTTGAAGGTCACGTATCCGTCGACGTCGACATCAGCGATCTCTGGGTTCGAGGAGTTGTAATAGCAGATCGGGGTGACGTCGCGAACCGAGCCATCGGCCATGTGGAGCTGAACGACGACTTGCTGCGAGGTCGTCGGCGCGTGCAAGACGCGAGGGCCGGGAAGGATGTCGAGCTTCAATGCGGCAGGAGCGTTGGGATCGTCGTGAGCCCCTTCTTGAATCCAGTCGTGAATATATTCGTAGGCCTTCGTATTGCGGGCGAGCCGAAGGCCGCCTTCGTGCGGCAATTCGCCGAGCGGCTTGCGGAGGATGAGGCTGGTGGACGCGGCGAGGCTATTGATACGGCGTCCGCCGGCCTCACGCGTGAGGGTGAAATAATCTTGGTCGGGGAGATACCCGCGCAGACTCAGACGCAGACCCCCCTTCCCGGTAGGTGTTCCGTGACAGGCTCCCATATTGCAGTTTGCCTGACTGAACGCCGGCATCACGTCCCGGCGGAAGCTTACCGGGGCGGGGAGTTCCATCTTTTCGACCTGGACGGTCGTTTGGACCTCGACGCTGCCACCTCGGGCAACGATCGTGGCGACTCCGTTGGCCTTGGGGACCACGCGTCCTTTGGAATTGACGCTCGCGATCTCAGGATTCAGGCTCACCCATTCGAGGACTCTCGTCAGGTCACGCTCCGTCCCATCGGCTTCTCGTGCCGTGGCGATGAGTTGCCGGGTGGCGCGCTTCCCTTGAAGCGTCGCCTTGGCTGGCTCGATGGTTACCGAAGCCGGCTTCCCAATCTTCGAGGCCAGATCTTCGGCCCGGGCGGCATGGACGACCGGCCCTATCAAAGCCACTAGGCTCAGAAGCCGAAACACCGAGGTTCGTCGGGCGTTCATCGGGCGCTCCTGATTCAGGCGTCGACATCGACATCGACGGCGGGCAGGTCATATCCCTCGAGGCTATCGTCTCACGACCCTCTTGGGAGGGATGGAAGGCGGTGGGGCAGGATCATCAACAAATCCCCGCATCCTCCCCAAAACACTACTCGAACTTTGGGGAAATTTTCAAGCAAAGTCAAACAATTTCCCGGTTCACAAGTCACTTCTTACACGTTAGAAAGGTACTATCCCAGTCGTCTGGCTCTGCGGAGGCAAACTTTGGCCTACCACAACCTAGGCGAAGGCCCCTGGCCGTCCAAGGCCCTCCCGTAAGAATCGCTTGCTCCGCAACCCTACAGGACAGGAATCGGTCTCCTGCTGTTTCTGAATCCGAGTCGAGGCAGCCCGTCTCTTCGCTGCGCGCACCCTGACCTGTCCGGGGGCGAGTTTCAGGCAAGGGACGAGACGTTCCGTATCCGGTTCGATCAGCGAGGTATCGCACTGACCTTGCACGAAGAGGGGAGTTCGATAAAATTCCAAGAACCTCTCGAAATCCTTTCTCTTAGCATTCTCGGTGTCGTCCCTCTGCTCGACTTAAGTTTTCTTGCACCGTCTCCGTCGGCGGGTGTGGTAAACTAGCAATGTTTGGTAACCTCGCGAGGTTGCGTTCCTTTAGTCTGTCTGTAGATGGGCAGGGGGATTGGTAGCGGTTTGTGGTCTCCCGAGGATGAGGGAGACGTCATTCCCTTTCAATTTCATGGAGGAAATGGGCATGCACTCGCAAGGTTTGTACGGCGTAGTGCGTTATGGGTTGCCCGGTCTGCTTTTGGGCCTTGCCTTGATGGGTGGGTTCGGAGTGGTTCGGGGGCCGGTAGCGCGAGCACAAGCGAACATCACCCACGGCCAAGCAGTAGAAAGAGCTCGGCCGACTACGGTTCCCGCAAACGAGTCTTCCAACACCCTAGCTATCGTTTCTGCCGCAGGAGGGTCGTCGCAGTTGCTCTACCTGATCGACACGAAGACGCGAGCCTTCACGGTCTACCGTGTCGATCCTGCGGGAGGCGACCGCACCGTCAAACTCATCGGCGCCCGACAATATCAATGGGATATGAAACTTTCCCAGTTCAACAACCAAGAACCCGAGGTTGCCGCGATCGAGTCCATGGTGAAGGTTACGAATCATCCCACTCGTTGAGCAGCGGTCATGAGGAATGGTCATGTCGTTCCCGTTCCCGCGGCTTTCCTTCATCTGGCCTTGATCGAGTCTCGAGCGCGCCAACCGAAATGAAACGATCCGAAAGGATCGTCTCCCGACCGTGAGGAGCACGTCATATGGCTCAATTCTATACACTTGAGGAAGCCGCACGCGTCCTGGGAATGAGTCCCGACGAGCTGAAGGCCAAGGCCCAGCAGCGAGAGGTTCGCGCGTTTCTGGATGGCGGATCTTGGCGATTCCGCGTCGGCGACGTTGATGAATTGGCCCGCCGCCGCGGCCTCGGCAGCGATGCCGAACTGCGGCTTTCCGACCTGGATCTGCCCGTAACCCAGGCCGGCGCGGGAGACGACATTGACCTGTCCGAGTTCCACATGGGGGTTGCCACCCCTGACTTGGGAGCCCCCACAATGGAGGTCTCGAAACAGGACAGTGATTCCGAACAAGACATCTTGCTCGACGATCTGTCCTTGCCCCCCAACCCCATGACCAACTCGAGCTCCGTCATCATCGGGATGTCGACCACGGGCAAGCAGCCGACCGACTCCGACGTCCGGCTCGTACCCGAGAACCCCCGCGGTCCTCGTCCGAGCGACTCCGACGTTCGTATGGCGGCTCCGGGCGACTTCAAGCCCCCGAGCGACTCCGACGTGACCTTGGTCGCTGATGATACGTCCGATCACCATGCCCTGTTGACCCCGGCCGATACCAGCGTTCGGCAGTCGCCGGTCGTCGGTTCGTCTGCCGAGGTCACCGTCGCCCACGACGATGCTGACAGTGATTTCGAGCTGACCCCTTCGATGATCGATGCGCTGCAACCCGACTCGGGAAGCGACTTCGAACTCAGTGCCTTGGAGGAGGGAAGCGACGAGTTCGAGTCGACCCCGCTCGCCAAGCCGGGGGACTCCGACGTGACTGCGGCCGACCCTGGATTCTCGGGGATCAACCTGTCGCGGCCCAGCGATTCGGGGATCAACCTGCAAATGGCCACCGGTCTTGGTTTGGGTGCCGGCGCCAGCTCGATTGAACTCGCCCCCCTCAGCGGTGACGATATCAAGGCGGTCGCCCCGCCCAAGGCCGCGGCCAAGCCGGCGCTGGCCGAAACCCCGCCTCCTGCGACCCGGAAGGCCGAAAAGGATATCTTCGACGACACCGACTTCGAGGTCGACGCTCTGTCGTCCGATGGCGACTCTGACGATAAGACCGTTCAGCTCGAAGCTGCCAGCGACTTCGAACTCGAGGAGGCCGATACCGGCTCCGAGGTCTTCGCCATCGACGAGGACGACGTCGACCAGAACGCCGCGACGGCCCTCGGGCCGGCGATTCTGGAAGAGGACGAAGAAGACGAAGACGAGGACGACGACGGTTTCGCCGCGGCGACCTCGAGCGAGATGGCCAGCGCCTGGGATGTCGAGAGCGAAAGCTCTCCCGCGGCCGGCCGCGCTCCGGCAGCCGCTCCCTCGGCACTCGCCTCGGCGGCGTCGGCGGAATGGGGAGGACTTTGGATTGGCCTCCTCTCGGTGGCGACGATCATGATGATGTTCGCCGCGTTCGTCTCGATCGACCTGGTCCGCAACCTCTACGAGTACCAGAGCAGTTCTCCCGCGTCGGGCATCATCAAGGGCCTTTCCGGAATGCTCTTTGGTTAATGCCGCGTCCATCGAGCCGTCGCTGAAGCGAAGCGACGGCTCGATGGACCGACTTTTCCCGGTAAGTTCCGGCGGCTCGAACGAAAACGAAACGGATTGTCCTTTATATCTCGATTGGTTTTGGACTCGTGACCGCTTGGGATGAGGATCGTAGTTCCTCGGTCGACCGATCGTGCCGAAAGGAGTCGGAACGGATGGTCAAACCGTCTCGGTGGTTGCGTAAAACCCACCTCGGCTTGGCCTGCGTAGGGATGCTCGCCGGCTGCTCCGTTGTTCCGCGTTCACAATTGGACGAGTGCCGCAAGCTGAGTCGAACCCTCCAGGCTGACAATTCCCGCCTGAAGGATACGATCGTCAGCCTCAAGACGGAAAACGAAGATCTCGCCCAACGAGCCGACGACGATGTTCGTCGTCTCAAGAGCCAGGATCAAACGATCCAGAAGCTCATGGCGAGCCTTCACGCCTATCAGGACGATCGTGAGCAACTTGCGCGCGGCGTCGAACGTCTCAAGACCCAAATTCGAAGTGCGACCCGTCCCATCTCCTCGCAATTCCGCGAGCGATTTGACCGATTTGCGAAATCCGAAGCCGGCTGTAAATTCGACCCCACCTCGACGGTGGTGACGATCCCGTCGGACCTCCTCTTCGAACCCGGGACAGATCAACCCACGCCGAAGGCTCACGATTTGCTCGCAACTTTCGCCAAGACCTTTGACCACCCGGATGCAGGCGACCTCCGCCTTCTGGTCACCGGCCACATGGATGACTCGGCCGTGAAACGGGCAAGTTTCGAGGGGGAAGCACCTGCGCTTGAGCATTTGAGCTTGAATCGCGCAAGTCGAGTTCGAGAATTGCTTTCCACCGAAGGACACATTGAGTCCGCGCGGATGAAGGTCGCAGGTGCTGTGAGCTTGGAACCGAGCGCCGGGGAGCCAACCGTCGCGGGTCAAAACCTCAACCGTCGGATCGATATTCAGATCAGTCGGAGCGGTGCCCTGACCCCTGAGCCTACCGCCAACCCTTGACTTCGGTTCCAGCGGCCTCTCATAATTTTCAAAGGTGTGGAACAATCGGTGTCTCACTCTGATCACCCCGTGGTCCGGGAGTCGAAACCCATGAACAAGCGATTGAGTGCCCTTTGCGGAACCTTGATCCTCGCCACTGCGGGCGTAGCGCAAGCCGCCGGCATCCGGGGCGATTACATTGAGGCCCGCACTGCTGACGTGTTCACAGGTCCGTGCTTCTCGAATGCCGAAATTTTCATCTACGGCAAGCAGGCGGTCATGGCCTGGAGAGTCGCGGAAGGCACCTACCAAGGCGTGAACCTCAGCGGTCTGACGGTTGCCGCCGCTGTTCAGGGAACGACCACCTTCTCTGAAGACAAGCCCGAAGGGGCACAAGCCGTTCTGATCGTCGACGCCAAGGCCAATCTGGGGCAGCGCGAAGCCTTGATCGCACTCGCCAAGGAGTTGGGGGGTCGCCGGTTGGGCAATATCGTGGACGTCAAGCGGGCGCCCATTCGTCTCAAGGTTGAAGCTCATTCGGAAGGCGATAACGCTGACAACCACTCTCACGGCATGCCTTCGGCCCCGCGTGCGTCCTTCTGGGCGGCCGGCTTGGCCCAAATCGTGACTCGCCCGTTGGATGAGGGCGACCACTTCTGCGGCAACGAGGTCGTCGCTTACCAACCGCTCTCCAAGGGGGTCGAGGCCGTTCCCGCCTACACGCTTGGGCACCAGTTCAAAGGGACCGGACTGAACTCGAGCTGGGACGATCCGAACTGCCGGAGCAGCTTCGTCGGACGCTTCTCGCTTTGATCCCAAACGAGATCGAACGGACGTTTTGACTTCGTTGGAGTGAATCGTCGATTTCTTGAATCTATGGACAAGAAACAGGGTAGCCTGGGTAATGAATTGTCCGGGCTACCCCATCAGGTTTGTCATTGAACTTGCAGCGGGTACGAGAAGTCCCTCCCGTTTCATCGCAAGAACCGACTAGTGCTTTGTCAACCATAAGAAAGCGGGTGCAGACGGCCTGCCGTAGGGTGGGCATTGCCCACCAAACCAAAATGAATCGCTTACCCGTCAATCGAACATTGACAAAGCACTAGAGCGGTTATCGCTTGGATAGCACACACGAAAGGTTGAAAGTGAGCACATGGCTCGAGGGCAGTAAATAAGCTCTGCGGGTGGCACTGGTGGCTTGTCCACCAGTGGGCCGAGGCTGGCGCCACTGGTGGACAAGCCACCAGTGCCACCCCATACGCCCATTTACATGGCATCGGTTGATGGTGCGTCCCACACAGAAATCCCAGGGATTTCACTCAGATCTTCCGGGATTTCGTAGGCTATCCCATCGCAAACCGCTCTAGAATAAAGCTTGGAACGACGGAACTCCGTTCCGCCCTCCTGGAAGTCCTTCCACTTTTGGACTCGAGGCCTGCGTCACGAATCAAACTTGATCGCATCCCGTTCCTTCAAGGATCAAGAGTCGCATGCATTGGAATCGCTGGATCTTGTTGACGGTTTTGCTGGGGACCTCGGCCGCTCGGGGTCAGGAGTCGTTTAAGGTCGAAGTGCTCAAAGAAGCGCCTCCCGCCGCCATCGCGGATGTCATCAAGGGAACCTTGAACACTCAAGGCTATCGATTGCTTGATGATCAAGGACGAGCTTATGCCGACTTCTGGCTTCGCAAGTCGGTGCCCGCCTCTGCCAAGCCCTCGGGCGCCAAGGGGGCCATTCAGTTTCCGATCCTGCAAGAAGGGGAGCTGATGGGGGCGCTTCGCTTTTCGGGGGAAGGGCGCGACTACCGCGATCAGGCAATCGCGGAAGGCGTCTATACCTTTCGCTACGGTTTGCAACCCGTCAACGGTGACCACCTCGGTGTGAGCACCTATCGCGACTACATCCTCTTGCTTCCGGTTGCGAAGGATAAAGTACTGGACCTTCCTCCCCAAAAGAAACTCCACGAGGGAAGCTCAGAGTCAGCCGGCAGCAGCCACCCGGCTGTCCTGATGTTGCTGACGGCCCCGGATTCGGCGTCGAAAACCGAGCCGTCGGTCATCCACGATGAGGCCAAGGAGACCTGGTCGGCCGTTGTGCCGATCAACCTCGGCGTGAAAGGCTCTTCCGACCCGGCTTCGCTTCACGTCCAGATCATGATCATCGGGGCCGCGATGAACTGACGCGACCCTCGGTGGCCTCGCTCTCGAAGGTCCTGGAGGGGCTCGGTTCTTCGCGGAGGACGCGAGCTCGGATTGTGCAGGTCTTCGCCCGTCGCGTCGAGTACGCTATCCTGGAGCAGCATCAACTCCGTTGAGATTTTTCAGCCTCGGGGGACCCGAGGCTGAGTTCTGATCCTCCCATTCACCGCTGAGTCAGCCATCTTCGCCGGATGAGGTCGTATGCCGTTTCCTCTGTTGTTGGCACTTTTTGTTGCCTTTGGGCTCGACGATCTCGTCCTTCAACAACCTCGCTCAGATCCTCGGGGCGGCCTGCATCTCGCCGAGGCCTTCGCAGGGGTTGCAGGCGTAGCGCTTTTTGCGTTGGCCTTCGGTCGCTGGGTGGCTTCTCGAGTCGTCCAGCGCGGCTATGCCTCGTCGCAGTTAAGAAAGAATTACGTCTTCGGACTTCGCTGCTTCGAAGTGGCTGGGCTGCTGGTCTACGCCTGGATCATCCATGGCGTGGGTTGGACGACCGCGGTCCGGGGCGGACTCGGGTTGCCACATTTGGGCGTCCTGCGCGACGCGACGATTCTGCTCCCGTACCTGCTCATTCAGGTAGCGATTTGGTCGGGTATCTATCCCGCCGAAATCGCGCTCCGTTCGAGCTCGTCGATGCCGACCTTGAGCCGGTTGCGGCATCTCACGCTCCGTGCCCGTCAGACTCTCGGTCTCGTACTCCCGGCGCTCTGTGTGTATTCGCTAGGCCCGGATGTGATCAGTCGGCAATGGCCGGGGTGGAGTTCGAGTTCGTGGGCACAACCGATCGAGGTGATCGTCACCGGCGGAACGCTCCTGGTGCTCTCGCCCCTTTTTATTCGCCTGGCCTGGCCGACACGTCCGCTTGGCCCCGGACCACTTCGTGACCGGCTCGAACAACAAGCTCGTCGGGTTGGATTTCGATACTCCGATATCCTGGTCTGGGACACGGGGAACGGGGTCGTCAACGCGTGTGTCACAGGTTCACTTCCTTGGTTCCGTTACGTACTCCTGAGCGATGCCCTCCTGGAATATCTCAACGAACACGAGGTCGCTGCGGTCTTCGGCCACGAGCTTGGCCACATCGCCCATCGGCACCTGGTCTTCTTTGGATTCTTTATCGTCGGCAGCCTGGGCGTCTTGGCGATGTTCGACAACACTGTGGAATCGACACTCTCGGCGCTCTCGACTCTGATCGTCGGACGTAGCCAACCGCTTGCTGCGACGGTCATCGAATCCGTCTTGGCTTTCGCCGCCATCGGACTCTACGCACTCATCGTCTTCGGCCACATCTCCCGGAAATTCGAGCGTCAGGCGGATCTATTCGGCTGTCGTGCCGTTTCTTGTCTAGAGACCTCTTGCCCGCCGCACGCGGACGTCGATCGCGGCGGTGAAACTGCAGCCTTGGCCGTCAATCCCTGCCCTGTGGGGATCCGGATCTTCGCCAACGCGCTCGCGAATGTGGCGACGCTGAACGGCATCGACAAGACCAATCGATCGTGGCGACATGGGAGTATCGCGAAGAGGATCGCCTTCATCGAGACCCTTGAGAACCGGCCCGACGCGGTCCGGACCTTCCAGTTCTCGGTTTTTCGGCTCCGACTGGCCACTCTACTCATCCTGGGCATCGCTCTCATTTTGGCGCTGACACACGGCTCTCTGCCGCGTTTGCGCTGAAGATTCTCGGTCGGATTCCTCGGCGCTGCAAACAACGAGGCACTTCCCGGCGTATGTTAACCGGGACGTGACAAATGGGAATCAGTCGATGCGAGCGGTCCTTTCGACCGAGACGCCGGCAGACTTGAGGAAAAGCGCTGCGATGCGTCTTTGAGCATCGAGGTCGGTTTGGTATAGTCCCCGCGTCTCATCGATTCCGACTGGGAGTGCGCCTGCCATGCGACAAGGAGGTCGTCGTCATGCCCCAGTGGCCTATTCGCGTTAAGTTAATTGCTGGTTTAACCTTGGTCATCGGAATGATGCTCACTCTGATGGGTGGGTCAATTTTCGGTCTTCATGCGTTTCACGCCAGCAACCTCAAGCTTGTCGACCAATTGCATGAGCTCGGGGCTTCGAAGGACCTGCTGCAAGTGGTCCTGCGACTCGAGAATGTCGGGACAGGCAATACCGTTGAAGAGCGTCAGGAACTGGAGCGCAAAGTTCATGATGCTCAGAAGGCCTTGATGGCCTACCATACCGAGCTGAAGACGAATACCACGAAGGGGAATCGGGCTGACGACGGTCGCGACGAGCTCAAGCTGGCCTTTCAGATCGACAGTGATCTGACGGCGATTCTCGCCGAGCTTCATCCTGAGCGAAAAATCTTTCCCCAGCTTCCCGGGACCTCGACTTACCTCAAGCGACACCCCGAAGCGCAGCCACCGCTCAAGCCCACTCAAGAGAAGTCCGCACTGGCTCTCCGAATTGACCGGCTCAACGAGCGGGTCATGGAGCTTCCTGACAAGCTGCACCTGGACTTCTACAGTGTTTTGCTGCTCTCCAAAGGGCAGTACCAGACGAGCCGGATCATTGTTTGGACCTCGACCCTCATGGTCGTTGTCATGCTTTGCGGGCTCACGGCACTCTTTCATCGCTGGGTGCTCTACCCGGTTCGACTCCTCCAGCGCGGAGTTCGTCGCGTTGCCCGAGGAGGTTTCGACTATAAGATCGACCTCAAGACGGGCGACGAGATGCAAGGGTTGGCCGAGGCCTTCAACGACATGACCGCGAGGCTCAGCGTCACATATGCCGACCTCGAGCGTCAGGTCCACGAACGAAGCCGCCAGCTTGTGCGCTCCGAACGTTTGGCGGGGGTCGGCTTCCTGGCCGCTGGAGTGGCTCACGAAATTAACAACCCGCTGGCTTCGATCGCGTTTTGCTCCGAGGCGCTTGAGAATCGCCTGGGTTCCATGCTCAACGCCTTCGAAAATAGTGACGCCAAAATCGTTCGCAACTACCTGCGGATGATCCAGGAAGAAGCGTTCCGCTGTAAGAACATTACCGAGAAACTTCTCGACTTCTCCCGGTGCGCCGACATCCAACGCGAGCGCACGGACCTGGCCGGGTTGATCCAGGGAGTCGTCGAGATGATCCGGCACATGGGCAAGTATCGAGGCAAACAGATCGTCTTCCAGCCTCGCGAGGCGGTTACGGCTCATGTCGATAGCCAAGAAATCAAGCAAGTGGTGTTAAACCTCGTCGTCAACGCGCTCGATTCGATGGAACCCGAAGGGACACTCAGGATCGAGCTGCGGCACGCCGAGGGGATGGCCGAGATGCTTTTCGAGGACAACGGGTGTGGAATGACGCCCGAAGTCCTCGAGAACATTTTTGAGCCGTTCTTCACGAAGCGGAAGGTTGGCAAGGGCACCGGCCTGGGCCTCTCGATTACGCACCGGATTATTAGTCAGCATCAGGGGGAGATCACCGCGACGAGTCCCGGCGAAGGCGAAGGGGCGACGTTCGTCGTTCGGCTGCCGATCCGCCCGTCCGACGACTCGGCCAGTGATTCCTCGGCCACGTCCAAGGGACATCGAGCCGCCTGATCGCATCCGTTTCGAAGATAATGCTGGGGAAACCCTCTCCCCCCGATCGGTTGAGTCTCACGGAGGAGACCTGTCTCATGGAGAAGACCCATCAAGGAGGACTTCGCATCCTCTTCGCCGACGATGAGGCCCACCTGCGCGATTTGATGCAAATGGAATTGCCCCGGCTCGGCCACGAGGTAACCGTCTGCCCCGACGGAGCATCGGCCCTCCGCGCCCTCGAAAAGGGGTCGTATGACGCCGCCCTCCTTGATATGCGCATGCCCGGCATGACCGGGATCGAGGTCCTGGGTAAGATCCGTCAGCTCAATCCTGAAACTCAGGTCATCATTCTCACGGGCCATGCCACCGTTGATACGGCGGTTCAAGCCCTTCGGCTAGGCGCGTTCGATTACCTGACCAAGCCCTGTAAGTGGGCCGAGCTCGAAGTGATCCTCAACCGAATCGCCGAACGTCGTGATCTGACGAACAAGGCCGCCGCGCTCGAAACCCGGCTCAAGTCGGCCGAGGGAGCGCCCACGCTGATCGGTGACACCCCCGCCATGCAGTCGGTCCGGCGGCTGATCGACATGATTGCCCCCACCGACGCGAGCGTCATGATCCTGGGGGAGACCGGAACCGGCAAGGAGCTGATCGCGCGGAACCTGCACGACAAGAGCCGCCGCGCCGGCCACGCTTTCATCCCCGTCAACTGCGGCGCCCTGCCCGAAAACCTCGTCGAAAGCGAGCTCTTCGGCCATCGCAAGGGGGCGTTTACCGGTGCCGATACCCATCGCAAGGGACTCTTTGAAGTCGCCAACGGCGGCACCCTTTTTCTCGACGAAGTGGGCGAACTCGACAAAAGCGTGCAGGTCAAACTGCTGCGTTTCCTCGAGTCGGGAGAGATCCGCCGCGTCGGTGAGAACGACCCGTTCCGCGTGGATGTCCGTGTCCTCTGCGCCACCAATCGCGACTTGCGCGAGATGATCGAGGCGGACCAGTTCCGCGAGGATCTCTTCTTCCGCATGAACACGTTCGAGATCCAGTTGCCTCCGCTCCGGGAACGCAAAGGCGATATTCCGGCTTTAGCCCGTCATATGTTGACGCGATTCAATTCAAGACGTGCTTCGCTCGACTCGGCTCTTACGCCTGAAGCTATCGAGATGTTGACCTCGCACGATTGGCCGGGAAACATCCGAGAGCTGGCCAATGCCATTGAGCGGGCCACCATCCTCTCCGGCGGCGGCCCGATCGGCCCGGAACACTTACCAACCCAAGTTCCCGCGCGTCGATCCTCCTCCACGGCGGCGCCCACAGCCATGGCCGGTCCTCATTTCCAGATCCCGGAGGGAAACCCCACGCTCCGCGACGTCGAAATGAAATATATCCAGGTCATCCTCGAACGTCACAACGGCAACAAACCCGCGGCTTCCAAAGAACTGGGAATCAGTCTGAAGACGCTCTACAATAAGATCAATCAACTTCAACAGACCTAAGGGTCGCCCTCTCTCGAAGCGGCGGTCGATGAGGGGGGACTCGCTCTACTTTGAAGAGTGCGACCCCCATGCGATTCGCTCCGAGTGTCATCCCCGGTCTCGTCGTTCTTGTGTTTCCGCTCCTGCCCTTGCTTCAGGCCGAGGAAGGGCCAACCCGGAGCAGGCTCGAGTCCCAGGCCGCCCTCAAGGCTTATGGGGACTTGGTGGGAAGCTGGAGAGGCACGGGTCAGCCCGAGCGGGGCCGCGTTCGTGGCTCCTGGACCGAATCCGCGAGTTGGGCCTGGAAGCTCACCAAGGATTCGGCCGCGCTTGAAGTGACGATCAAAAAAGGAAAATATCTTCGCTCCGGAATATTGCGCCCGGGTGCGGAACCCCAGTCATTCCAATTCGACGCCATCCTCGCCGACGGCTCCGAACGGAAATTCTCCGGCAAAGCGAACGGCAAGAAAGCCCTGATGCTCACCGCGGATGGCCAGGACGAAGGCGTTCGCCGCCTCACCTTCACGCCACTTCACGACACCCGCCTGCTGGTCAAACTCGAGGCTCAAGACTCACAGAACCACACGTTCCACCAACTGGGGGAGGTCGGCTACACCCGCGAAGGGGTTGCCTTCGCCGCTGGTGAGTCCGGGCCCGTCTGCATCGTCACCGAAGGCCGGGGCTCGATGCCGGTCTCCTATAAAGGCAAGACCTACTACGTTTGCTGCTCGGGCTGTCGCGACCTCTTCCAGGAAAACCCGGAAGCCGTTCTGGCCGAAGCGGCCGAACGCGCAAAAAAAAAAGAAAAGCGCTGACGGATTCCTGCCGTCGGCTTTTGGCTTTTCGAGAGTCGCTCGGGGATATCCTCGTCGCCTCTGACGCATTCTAATAGCAGAAGGTGCGGCCCCCGCCATCTCTCCCGCGTTGCTTTCGCGACGCGCCGGGGGACGCTTTAGGGATCATGCGGTCCCTCTCCCGATAAGGAGCCGACGATGGACGGGAAACTGCGACGACGTCGATTCTTACAGTCGGCCTCGGCCCTGGGGCTCGGCGCTGGGCTGGGGAGTTGGTCTGGGCTGGGGGCCATTACCCCCACGAGAGCCGCCGACCTCAAGGTCGGTCCTGATGCCGTGCGGTTCCGCCCCGAGATTGAGCCTGTCGTGCGTTGGATCGAAGAGACTCCGCGCGACAAGGCGTTGGAGGTCGCGATCGCGCACCTGAAAGACGGACTCTCCTACCGCGACCTTCTGGCTGGCCTTTTCCTCGCGGGCGTCCGCAATATTAAGCCGCATCCGGTTGGCTTCAAATTCCACGCCGTGATGGTGATCAACTCCGCGCACCTCCTGGGTCAGACCTCGGCGGTGAACGAACGCCTGCTGCCGCTTCTTTGGGCTCTCGACACGTTCAAGAATTCGCAGCTTCAGGATGAGCGGGAAGGGGATTGGACGCTCGCCAAGGTCAACGAATCCCGTTTGCCTCAACCCGACAAGGCCCGCGCAGAATTCGTTCGAGCCATGGATGCGTGGGACGCCGAAGCGGCCGACGCGGCCATCGCCGCGCTTTGCCGAACCTCGGGCGCGGCCGAGACGATGGAACCGCTCTGGCGGATGGGGGTTCGCGACCAGCGCAATATCGGCCACAAAGCGATTTTCACGGCGCAGAGTTGGCGCACCTTGCAGGCGATCGGCTGGCAGCACGCCGAACCGGTTTTGCGATCGCTCTCGCTGGCGCAGCTCGATCTCCACGGTGACTCCCGGCCTGTGCCCGTCGGCCCCTACGAAACTAACCTCGAAAATGCCAAGAAGATTCGCGGCGAGTGGCAAACCGGCAAGCCGGATCCCTCGGCGACTCGGTCGCTCCTGGAGACTCTCCGCCAGGCAAGTCCGGAAGCGGCCGCCGAGGAGGCCGTCAAGCTTCTCAATCGAGGGGTTGCCGCCGAATCGCTTTGGGACGCCGTGATGCTCTGCGCGAATGAGATCCTGATGCGCAGTCCGGGGATCCTGGCGATCCACGCGGTCACTTCGGCCAACGCGTTGCACTACATCTACGGCGCCAGTGGAGACGACACCACCCGCCGGCTCGCGCTGCTCCAGGGGGTTGCCTGGCAGCCGCTGTTCCGAGGCCGCATCAAACCGGCCGAAGGTTTGCAAATCGACGCGCTGAACCCGGTCAAACCCGAGACTTCGGGCAAGGATGACGCCATCGGCGAGATCTTCGATGCCGTCAGTGAAAATCGTGGCCAAGCCGCCGCCAAGGTCGTTGGTTATCTCGCGAACGGTGGGTCGGACGAACTCCTGTTCGCCGCCGCGCGCCGCATGATTTTCCACAAAGGACGCGACAGCCACGACTACAAGTACGGTGCCGCCGCCTGGGAAGAATGTGTGCTGGCGAGTGATCCGAAGTGGCGTGCACCTCTCGCCGCGGCTATGATGTTCAACCTCCCCGGTGCCAAGACCCCCGATAGCCCGCTCATGAACCGCGCTCGTGAGGCCGTGGCCAAGGTCTTGGGCTAGCGCAAGTACCGTTCGGATGGCATACACCCAAAGCAAGAGAGTGGAAGGTCCCAGGTCGATGTAAATGGGCGTATTGGGGTGGCACTGGTGGCTTGTCCACCAGTGGGCCAAGGCTCGCGCCACTGGTGGACAAGCCACCAGTGCCACCCCATACAGCCATCTACAGAGCATTGGTTAATAGTGCGTCCCACACAGAAATCTTAGGGATTTCACTCCGATCTTCCGGGATTTTGTAGGCGATCCAAGCGATAACCGCTCTAATTCTTGCGAGTTTCGGAAGGATCACCCTCACCGACTCGTTGTCTCCCGCTTGATCATATAAGGAAAGACGGCATAGATAAGCGCTCTCACTTGTCCGTGCCACTCTGACTCCTACGAATACGAAGTCGGGACCTAGGTTGACGGGTGGCCGGGGGAGGAGCGCAGCGACGCCCCGGGGGTGAGCCTTGGCCGATCCCCGGGGCGTCGCTGCGCTCCTCCCCCGGCCACCCAAATGACATGTTCCCATGTCGGTATTCGTTTTTGAGGTGGTCTCTAAGGCCGGAGAGTGACCACTCTGCTCGACCCTTTAGAAATGCTCGGAGGATCTATACGCGTATCAACCCCGCATGTCAGCCACGAGTGCTTTGTAGGCGGCCACGGCCATTCGGTCGCAGGCTTCGTTTTCGGGGTGACCGTTGTGGCCCAGAACGTGGGTAACCCGCACTTTGTGCTGGGCGAGGAGCTCGTCGAGTCTCTGCCAGAGATCGACGTTCATGACCGGTTTGAAGCGGCCGTTCTCCTTACGTTGCCAGCCTTGGGCTTTCCACTTGGGCATCCATTCCGAGATCCCTTTGGCGACATATTGGCTGTCGGTGACCAGTTCCACCTTGCAGGGGCGCTTCAGGGAAGCGAGTCCTTCGATGGCCCCGGTGAGCTCCATGCGATTGTTCGTCGTCTCGCGTTCCGCTCCCGAGGCGTCACGAGTTTGACCGCTGGCGGGGTGGTTCAAGATGTAGGCCCAACCCCCGGGCCCTGGGTTCCCGCTGCAAGCTCCGTCGGTATATAACCGCACCAAATCGGCCGGTGCCGAGGAATCCGTTGCCATTGTGCGGTCCTATTCGTCTTGAGACGTTCCACTCGCGAAATGCGCTGAGCACTACCCAGAGATACCTTCTCGGGCTTTCAGTGATTCTATCCGAGAACGGGATGCTCTCAGAAGGTTTCTTGGGTCGATGTTCCCAGGAACTCGCGTTCGGGTTGCCGCGAAAACACCGAGAATGGGTACGAGCGACGAGCCATGGTTTTGGCCTTCCCTTGCTCGGCCCGCTCCCCATTATCGGTGTTTTCTCCGAGTGGCGGCTCGGCTCAAGGGCCGCTTTATTGCTCAGATCAATATTTGCGGACGACGCCAACGAGAATGCCGAGGATATCGACACGATCGCGATAGATCGGCTTCATGGTCTTATTGGCCGGTTCGAGGCGAATGCGATTCCGTTCTTTGAAGAAGCGCTTGAGGGTGGCCTCGCCATCCTCATCACGGACGGCGACGATCTGTCCGTCATGGGCCTGATTTTGCTTTTTGATCACCACGAAGTCGCCATCGGCGATGTGCTCCTCGATCATCGAGGTGCCGGTGACGCGGAGTGCGAACTTATCCTCGGCCCCTTCCCATTCCGTGAAGCCGAGCTCTTCGTCTTGTTCAATGGCTTCGATGGGGCTGCCTGCGGCGATCCGGCCAACGAGCTTCAGCCCCGACGGGCGCGAGGTCGTTGGGTCGTCGAGCAACTGGATGGCCCGCGACATGTTCGGCTCGCGATGGATCAATCCCTTCTTTTGAAGGGCCTTGAGGTGGCACATCACGCCGTTGGGGCTCTTGATATCAAACCGAACGCCGATCTCACGGACGGTCGGCCCATACCCACGCCCCTGAATCTTGCTGCGAATGAAGTCGTAAATCTCACGCTGGCGAGGGGTCAGCGCTTCGAGATCGGCCATGGGTGGCTCCGGGTGTCGGAGAAATCGAAGGGACGTGATGTCATCCTACATACGGACGATCACCAACTGACCCTTTGGCTGCTAATGTACACGGGTCGTCTAGCGCACGCGAGAACATTTTCCCGAAAAATGAGAAAATCCACCGATCAAGGCCTGGGACGTTGGCGAAAAGCAGGATCGGGCAGATTTTTCCCTTGGCGTCTCGAGGGTGTGACGGTTGACTTGGTACATGCGATGGGAGTGTTCCCACGAAGTCCCCTGCGGAGTCCGATATGGCCGAGCCGATTCGCGTCCTTGCTTTGCATGCGCATCCTGATGACATCGAGTTCCAGTGCGCCGGGACTCTGGCACTCTTGGGTGCGGCGGGGTGTCACCTCACGCTGGCCACCATGACTCCAGGGGATTGCGGCAGTGTGGAGCACGATGCCGAGACCATTGCCGCGATCCGTAGAGCCGAGGCAAAGGCGGCGGCCGATCTGATCGGAGCCGATTACGTCTGTCTCGAGTTTCAAGACCTGGCCATCTTCAACGACGATGAGTCGCGACGTCGCATCACCGAATTCTTGCGCAGGGCCCGGCCGGATCTGATACTGACCGCGCCACCGGTCGATTACCTGTGTGACCACGAGATGACGAACCTGCTGGTGCGCGACGCCTGTTTCACCGCGCCGATTCCCAACTACGTGACGAGGCAATGGGAGCCCGCTCCCGCTTTGCCCCGGATCCCGCACCTTTATTACGTGGACGCTCTCGAGGGCTCGGATCGCGACGGGAAGCCGCTACCGGTGGGCTTTCATGTCGACGTATCGAACGTCTTCGAAATCAAGCGACAGATGCTGGCATGCCATGCCAGCCAGCGCGATTGGCTGCTGCGTCAGCACGGCATCGACGAATACCTTGACAGTCAAGCGAAGTGGGGTGCCCACCGAGGCGCCGAGATCGGTGTGGCGCAGGCCGAAGGATTCCGCCAATACCTCGGCCATGCCTACCCACACGACAACCTGCTACTCAGGCTCTTGGGTCAAGACGGCCGAGGCAAGCACATCTGAACAAATCTTGTAGGGAGGCATTGCCCATCAAATTCATCGATGGGTAAAGATCCGTGGGCAGTGCCCACCTACAAGCGAGCGGGCTCAGGGGGCAAAGTAGTCGATGAGTTGCGCGAGCATGCTTCGCAGGTCGCGGCGGTGCACGATACGGTCAATGAAGCCGTGCTCGAGGAGGAATTCGCTGGTCTGGAACCCGCTGGGAAGTTGGACCCGGACGGTCTGGGCGATGACCTTGGGGCCGGCGAAGCCGATCAAGGCTTTGGGCTCGGCGAGGATGACGTCGCCCAGAGACGCGAAGCTGGCGGCCACTCCACCCATGGTCGGATGGGTCAGGACGCTGATGTAGAGTCCTCCGGCTGCGTGATGCCGAGCCAGGGCGGCCGAGACTTTGGCCATTTGCATCAGGGAGAAGATCCCTTCGTGCATTCGCGCACCACCGCCTGAACCCGAGACGATCACCAGCGGGAGCTGCTGCCTGGTCGCTTCCTCAATCGCCCGGGTGAGCTTCTCACCCACGACGGATCCCATGCTTCCCATAATGAAGCCGCTATCCGTCAAGGCGAAGACGGTTCGGATCCCCTTGATGAATCCTTGGCCGACGACGGCCGCTTCGTTCAAGCCGGTCCGTTCTTGTTCGGACCGAACGCGCTCGGGATAAGGCCGGCGGTCATTGAATTCGAGCGGATCCCCTGGGCGAAGACCGGCGAACCATTCCTCGAACGTGTCCGGATCGAGGAGTTGCGCGATGCGATCCACGGCCGAGACGGAAAAATGGTGGTTGCATTCCGGGCAAACGTTCAGGTTCTGCTCGACCTGCTTGCGGAAGAGAGTCGCTTGGCAGCCATCGCAACGCATCCAGATACCTTCAGGAACCCGCTTGGGTTCGAAGTGTCCGTGCCATGCGTTCGACGCTCCTCCCTGTCTCAGGGCCATAATCCGCTCCTCAAGGCGAGGGCCTCCAGGCAAAAGTTGCTCGAGAGCTTTCCGGATGGCGATTCGCCCGATACTCCTCGTCCTGACGATCGTCCTACGGGACACTGGACATCAAACCGTCGGAACTCGCTTTTTTCAATGGCCGTTGCGGCCAACCTCGGGGGTGATCACGATGCGCTCGAAGCCGCCGGTGGGAACACGGTCGTCGAGCTGGACCCGTGGATCGCGCCGGAGGTAACAGGCGATGAGCTGGGCGAGCGGTTCACCGACCACCAAGCCGATTGCTTCATCCTGATGGCGCTTGATCAGCGGGCGGAGTGCCTGCTTGATTCGTTCCAAGGCACTCTCGATCGTTTCGCCCTGCGGCGGGCAGATGGTCACCGGGTCATCGAGCCACTGGCGAAAGACCTTGAGATTGCGGCGCTTGATCTCATCAAGCTGGAGTCCTTGCCAGAGACCCTGGTCGAGATTGCGAAGGTCATCGATGCGCTTGGGCCTGAGGCCAAGGGCTTTACCGACGGCCTCGGCGGTTCGGACCACGCTCTCGCCCGGACCACAATAGAGGGCGGCCAGGCCGATGCCCTCGGTGGTCTCGGCGAGCCGTTCCGCGAGTTGAGCGACCTCGGAGCGCCCACGTTCGCTGAGCGGGATGTCGAGAATCCCTTGGACGCGATTCTGTTCGTCGTAAACGGTTGCGCCGGGCCGGATCAGGACGACCTGGGTCATTCTAGGGACGGTGACGAGGCCACGAGGGCCGCGACACCACCTCACACGCTCCCGCGGCGCGCCCCCTGGGCCAACTCGGCCAGGGCCGCCGCGTAGTTGCCATCTTCGCGGAATACCGCCGACCCGGCGACCATTTGCGTCACGCCGGCCGCCACAGCGGCTCCCGCGGTCGTCGGATTGATCCCGCCATCGATCGAGATCCGTAACCCAGGCCGCGCCGCTCGCAACGCACGCACCTTGGCCAGAACCTCGGGCTCAAACTTTTGGCCGCCAAAACCTGGCATCACGCTCATGACCAAGACCGCATCAAGCTCGTCGAGAAACGGCTCGATCGCAGCCAGAGGCGTCGGAGGGTTGAGCGCCAAGGCGGCTTGGCAACCAGCATCCCGAATCCGACGGAGCAGGGGGGAAGGTTCTGGGACAGCCTCAATATGGAAGATGATCACGTCGCAACCCGCCTTGACGAAATCGTCAAGGTAACGTGCGGGATCCGACATCATCAAATGCGTGTCGAACAGGAAATCGGTGTGCGGCCGCCAATGAGCGATCACCGGCGCCCCGAACGTCAGATTGGGAACAAAATGGCCGTCCATCACGTCGAGATGAACGGCTTGCACACCGGCCTGTTTAAGAGCATCAAGCTCATCGTTCACACAGGCAAAGTCGCAACTCAGGAGCGACGGCGTCACGATCGGCTGCGCGACCGCGTTCCAAACGTCGAGCCGGGCCGAGCGAGCGGCTGGTGACTGGCGCTGTTCCCCCATCACTCTATCTGCTTTCCGCAACAGGCCGGGCGATTTGCCCAGGAAGATGGCCGCCCCCCCTCGAAGAGAGAGCGGCCCATTCGTTATCGATCGGGAATCACTTTGAGGGAGTTGAAGGTTTTTCCTTCAAGGCATTCGAGGAATGCTCCTCCACCTGTCGAAACGTGCGAAACCTTATCGGCGAAACCGAATTCTTCGACGGCCTCGGCCGTCTCGCCTCCACCGACCACGGTCACGGCCGGAGAGCTGGCAAGTGCTTCAGCCACCTTGACCGTACCATTGCGGTACGGCTCATCCTCGAACTTGCCCATGGGGCCGTTCCAGACAACGGTTCCGGCGTTGCGGATGATCTCGCCATAGGCTGCGGCCGTAGCTGGACCGATGTCGAGTCCGAGCCAGCCGTCGGGCAGGTCCGAACCTTCCACAACTTTCGTCTCGGCTCCCGCGTCGAGCGAAGTCGCAACGAGATGGTCGACGGGCAGCACGAGCTTCGAACCGGCGAGGGCCAACAGGCGGTTCGCTTCGTCGAGCTTGTCAGCCTCGGCGCGACTCTTGCCGATGGGGTGTCCTTGCGCTTTCAAGAACGTGTAGGTCATGGCTCCGCCGACGAGGAGCTTGTCGACCCGCTTCAAGAGATTCTCGATCACAAGGATCTTGTCCGACACCTTGGCACCACCCATGACGGCCACCATCGGTGGCTTGGGCTTGCCGAGCAAGGTGTCCAGGATCTGCAATTCCTTCTCGACCAGAAAGCCGATGGCACGGCGATCGGCCGGGAACGTCTCGGGGACGGCAACCATCGAGGCTTCATCACGATGGCAGGTGCCGAAGGCGTCGTTCACGTAGGCATCGGCCAGGGCGGCGAGCTGAGCGGCGAATTTCGGGTCGCCTTTCTTTTCGCCTGCGTTGAAACGGACGTTTTCGACCACGAGCACGTCACCCGGCTTCAACGCGGCGGCAGCCGCCTGAGCTTCGGAACCAACCGTGTCGTTGACCTTTTTGACAGGACGACCGATCAACTCTTGGAGTCGGGCTGCGACCCGGTCGAGGCGGAACGGGGCATCTTCTTCGGGCTTGCCCGAAGGGCGGCCCAAGTGGCTGACGAGCACGAGGCTCGCCCCGTGTTCCAAGGCGTAATTCAGGGTCGGAAGGGCCGCTCGGATCCGACGATCGTCAGAAACCGCTCCGTCCTTCGTCTGGGGCACGTTGAAGTCGACCCGGACGAGCACCCTTTTTCCGCTCAGATCCAAGTCGCGAATCGTCTGCTTCGGCAACGGGATGATCCTCGATAGAAAAAAGTCTTACGCCGGATGCCCAACATCCGAACACGTGTCGGAATGTTGGGCATCGGTCAAAAGCCTTGAAGCCACCTGGTTCAACCCAACTTGGCGACCTTGGCGATCAGCTCGGTGGTGCGGTTCGAGTAACCCCATTCGTTGTCGTACCAGGCGATCGTCTTGACGAGATTGCCGTCGATGACGCTCGTCCAGTCAGCCATGAAGATGCAGGAGTGCGGGTTGCCGATGATGTCGCTCGAAACGAGCGGATCGGTCGTATACTGAATGATCCCCTTGAGCGGTCCGTCAGCCGCGGCCTTGATGGCAGCGTTGACTTCTTCCTTGGTCACGGAGCGCTTCAGGAGCGAGGTCAGGTCGGTGATCGAGCCATCGGGCACCGGAACGCGGAGTGCGTAGCCCGTGAGCTTGCCGTTGAGCTCGGGGATCACCTCGCCCACAGCCTTGGCCGCACCCGTGGTGGACGGGATGATATTGATGGCCGCGGCGCGAGCGCGGTACGGATCCGAGTGGATCTGGTCGGCCACGCGCTGGTCGTTGGTGTAGGCGTGGCAGGTCGTCATCAGACCCTTTTCGATGCCGAACGTCTCGTGGAGAACCTTGGCCATCGGGGCCAAGCAGTTCGTGGTGCACGAGGCGTTGGAAAGGATCCTGTGCTCGGACTTGAGCAGGTGGTCGTTCACACCGAGGACGATCGTGGCGTCGAGCTTATCCTTGGGAGGAGCGCTCAAGATCACCCGCTCGGCTCCGGCGTCGATGTGCTTCTGGAGAGCTGCCTTGTTGGTGAAGAAGCCGGTCGACTCGAGGGCGACCTGAACCTTCAGCGACTTCCAGGGAAGGTTGGCCGGATCCTTCTCCTGAACGATCTTGATCTCTTTGCCGTTGACGATGAGGGCCTGCTCGCCCGCCTCGACGGTGCCGGCAAACTGGCCGTGCACACTGTCGTACTTCAGGAGGTAGGAGAGGTGTTTGGCATCCGAGAGGTCATTGATCGCGACAACTTCGAAATCTTGCGGCCGTTCCGCCAAGGCACGGAAGACCAGGCGTCCAATACGCCCAAACCCATTGATACCAACTCGAACGGCCATTCGTTCCGCTCCTGCCTCTTACTAGTAGTCAACCCACCACATCGTTCGTGGCTCGGCCTCGGTTCCGACCGATCGACAGCGCGTAGTTTCACCTCGATTTGGCCGAGTCCGAATTATAGGCGTCTCCCACGTCCCCTGTCAACGCGACGGGATTACAGCACCGAAAGCGCTCTACTCGAGAGCTTCGTTTTTCTCCGAGAGCCGCTCCAACGGTATTCAACGTTTCTACACTCGTGGCCGACGCTGTTCCGTCTGGCGCGGACGATTTCGTAACAAATCAAGGCATCAGGCGCTCGATGAATTCTCAACCCCAAGCGCATTCAAGATTCCCGATCTCTTTCGGTAAGACCGTGGTGCTAGCTCGCGCCGGCGGCTAGAATCTACCCGCCACATTTCCGGGGGTGGGCGTTGGCTTCGCCCCGTTGTTTTTCAGGAATCGATCGCATGCGCACGCTGATCTTCCTTGGCTTCGTGGGACTCTTCTTCTCGGCTTTGAATCTCAGGGGGGCCGAGGTGGCGCGGGAGGAAGACGAAAAGCTGTCGACGTTCTTCCGCACCTACCTCGACCAGATGTTCCGCGACGAGCCTCTCACGGCGACTCGGCTGGGAGATCACCGTTTCGACGACAAGCTCGACGACCTTTCCTCGGATGCAAGAAAGAAGCGTGTCGACCGCGACCGGAAAGCCCTTGAAGACCTCGCTCGCCAAGTCGATCACAAGGCTCTGTCACGCGACGCCCAAATCGACTATGAGATCCTCCGCCATCACCTCGCCCGTACGATCTGGCTTGCCGAGAACTTCCAGCCGTTCGAAGACGATCCTCGGGTCTACGGCGAGTATGCGACGGAGAGCGTCTATCTGCTACTGACACAGTCCACGCTCCCCAAAGCCACGAATCTCAAGAATGCACTGGCCCGCATGGAGAAGATTCCGGCGGTACTGGAAATCGCCAAAGCGACGATCCATAACCCGGCACGCGTGAAGGTGGAAACCGCGATCCGGCAGACCGATGGAGCGATCCATTTCTATCAGGAAGATCTCTTCACGTTATCAGGCGAACCGGATGGCAAAGGAGAACTCGGCGCCAAAGCCAAAGAGATCGTCACCGCCCTGACCGATTATCAGCGATTCCTGAAAGAGGAGGTCCTCCCTAAATCCAACGAATCCTGGCGGATCGGCAAGGAGAAATTCGCCAAGAAGCTCGCTCTGGAACTCGACGCCGACTTGACGGCCGACGAAGTCTTCGACGAGGCCCTGCGTGAAGCCGATCGCGTCGAGCGCGAGATGGCCGTGATCGCGCGACAGCTTTGGGGAACAACGTTCCCTGGTCAACCGGCTCCCCCCGACGACCCCGAAGGGCGGCGGCTCTTGATCCGACTCATCCTCGACCACATCGCCGAGGATCATGGAACTCCCGAATCGCTCGTGCTCGATGCCCGTGCTACGGTTGATTCGATCAAAGAATTTATTAGCAAAAATAAAATTCTCGGGTTGCCCGAGCCCGACCAGTGCCGGGTGATCGAGATGCCCGAGTTCATGCGGGGAAACTCGGTGGCCTACCTCAATCCGGCCCCGCCCTTGGATCAGCGTGGTTCGAGCGAATACGCGATCAGTCCGCCCCCGTCGGACTGGTCGGCGGCACGGGTCACGAGTCTGCTCCAAGAGTACAATCACGCGATGCTCAAGATCCTCACCATTCACGAGGCCTACCCAGGGCACTACGTGCAGCTGGAATACAGCAATCGGCATCCCTCGTTGATTCGCAGGATCCTCTCTTCGGGAACATTCGCGGAAGGTTGGGCCGTGTACACCGAACAGATGATGCTCGACCAAGGCTTCGGTGCCGGCGACCCCGGGCTCAGGTTGCAGCAGTTGAAGTTTTATCTGCGAGCCGTCGTCAACGCGATCCTGGACCATCAGATGCATGCCGGCACCATGACGGACAAAGAGGCCATGGAGCTGCTCGCCGGCCGCGCGTTCCAAACCGAGGGGGAAGCCGTCGGCAAAATCATCCGTGCCAAGCAGTCGTCCGCCCAACTCTCCACCTACTTCGTGGGCCGTACCGCGTTCTACCGCCTTCGCCAAAAGGTTCAGCGCCAGCTCGGTGATCGTTTCAACCTCAGCCGCTATCACGAGGCCGCCCTGTCCCACGGTACGCTTCCCGTCAAATACCTCCCGGAACTCGTGACCAAAGCCCTCGGCGCCGGCCAGTGACCGCCCGCCTTCGCGCAAACCAGATCGAGATCCCAGGGAGGTTGCTTGGGGGGATTAAAGAGGTTCTGCGGGTGACACTGGTGGAAAAGCCACCAGTGTTACCCGGACGGCTTATCTACATAGCATCGGTTCATCGTTCGTTCATCACTTCAATCTCAAAGAGCTCACCAAGCTCTTCCGGGATTTTGTAGGCGGTCCCATCGCAAATCGCTTTAGAAAATCCAGACAGAAACGGGTAGGCCCATCGGGCTGACAGCCTCCAATTGGGTTAGGGCGGCTGGCGGGTGGAGATGATCGAATCCATCGAGGTTTCGCCGATGGGTTCGATCTTCGGCCGTGGTCTCGTCTTGCGCTTTTCAAAAGACACAAAACTCTTATTAGGATCACTTGAACCTTTGAGTTTATTGAGAATCAGAGAGGAAACGTTTGCTTTTCCGTCGGACTTTCTTGCCAGGATTGGCCTCGTAGGACAGGCCTTGGCCTACCGAGGCACTTGCGGACGCCTTGGTAGTCTAAGTTCTACCCTCCAGGTGTCGCCGAGCATTCACATTTCTGTTCTGATCATCATGAGGAGGGGCCTCGGTGTTCTTGAATCAATCCCGAGTCACCAAGCTGAGTAGGTTTGTGGTGTCAAGGAATCATTTGGATATCATTGTGTGGATCACTGGTTGGGATCGTTGGAATTTCCAATAAAGTCGCCCAGGGTACGAAGGACGAAGAGAACGCAGCAGTTCTTCGGGATTCAGCGAGAATCGCGATGTTGAGCGAACGCTCTGCTCCCGGTTTTCGTCCGCGCAATCTGAGGATCGTGTCTCCGGCTCGGCTCGAGTCAGGGGACCGATTTCCGGAGGATGCCTATCATGCGGCGGCAGCTGATGATCTCTGCGGGCAAGGCTGAGGACGGGTTTCAAAGTGGTGGGAAGTCGCAGCCGGCAAGCTCGATTCGAGTGGCTGTGATCACGCCCGGACTCTGTCTCTGCCTACTCGGCGCGATCATGAGCACCAGCGGAGTGTTTTCGAAACGGAATACTCAAGTCCCGGGGACGGACGAGAATCGCGCCGATCGCTCGATCAAGGCTTGTACCGGTCTTGTCCTGACCACGAGATTCGTAGCGGACAGTCGCACCGTGGCCATCGCGGGGAGCGACAAATCGCTCAAATTGTGGGACATCGACTCGGGTCGCGTGCGGCAGATCCCCCAGGAGTTCGCCGTGCGTTGCCTCACCCTCTCGTCGGACGGAAGGCGGTTTGCCACATGCTACTCAGATAAGGAGGTTCATCTGTATGACACGGCCTCGGGGGTTCGGTCGTTCGTGCTCCGAACCCCTGACCCGGTCAGGCTTGTCGCCTTCGACCCTCGAGGCGAGCTGTTGGCGGCAGGTCATTGCGACGGGTCCATCACGGTGTGGGATCTCGAGTCGCGTCGACCTCGGCTCTCCATGACTGAAGAGGTTCTCGAACAGGGTTCACCACCTCAATTTCCGAAGCTCGTTTCGATGATCTACTCGCCCGACGGCAAGACGCTGATCGCAGGGAGTGGGGATGGTCGCATTCGGATGTGGGATTCCGACACGGGACACCTGCGCGGGGAATGGATCGCACACACGACCGCCGTAGACGTCTTGGCGATCACTCCCCAGGGGAACACACTGGCCTCGGCCACGTGCCTCGAACGCGAGGTGAAGCTCTGGGAGTTGCCGACAGGCCGCTTACGTACGAAGTTTCGCGTCGAGGACATCGGCGTTAAGGCGCTCGAGTTCGCCTTGGACGGGGCAACACTCACGTCGGTCGGGGCCGCGAAGAACTTCCGGGTTTGGGACGTACGTACGGGCCGGGTTCTGGCGAGGCTTCGCGGCAGTGACGGTTGGGGGTGGACTCTCAATTATTCACGGGACGGAAATTGGCTCGTTTCCGGGGGAACCGACGGGATGGTGGGAGTGTGGCGGACGAATCGTCTTGGCAGCCAGGCGCCGTCCGTCGCCTCGCGATGCGATCCTTTGTGGCAATAAAAGGCCCCCCTAACGCGATGACGGAGTCATTACGGCAGGGGGGCAAACTTCGAGTTAGGCTCATACGTGGAGGCCCATCTCGGCTCCACGCTCAGAACGGCTTCGATCAGCGTGGGGCCGGGGGCGGGGGAGTGTTGTCTTCGAGGTGCTCCGCGCGCATCCCCTTGAAGAACTCCGTCGGATGACCGGCAGCCTTGATCGGAGCTCCGGCATCGTCGATTCCGGTCTCCTTCAAGACGCGATCTCGCTGGGCTGTCAACTTGGGGTAGAGGTCATCGTAGATATTCCGCTGTTCGGGGGTCGTCGCAGGGCCGAAGCGGAGGTTATACGTGTGCATAAATCCGAGGAGACCACCGAGCGTGGTTTTGGGGTGATTCTTGAGAGCGGCGAGAGTCTTCTCCAAGCGAGGGTTCTGGAGCATCCGCGACAGGCCGAGAAGCGTCTTCACGTAGTTGCGGGCCTCACCGCGTTCGACCGGATCCTTCGGCGGGGCAGACTCGAACTTGTTCTTGATCCGCGTGGCGACCGCCCGGATTTCGCTCAAAGTTTCGCGCGAGATCTGCTCGTCGCGACCGATTTCCCTCAGAGCTTCGTTGAGAGCGTTGGTCCAATCTAAACGATCCTGGCCGAATTCCGGGCCTTGGAGCGCTGCCGGCCAGTCATTCTTGGCCGTCAACTGATTCAAGCTTAAGGCCACGGCTTCCGCCGCGTTCTCGAAGGGGATGTCATCGATCAAGTCGCCCGCCATCGGCTCGTTCGCGGTTCGAAGTGCCGACGTGTGGATCCGAGGATCGGTGAGCTGGTCGAGAACGAGGTTGAGAGCGTTACCGCTGTGAACATCGCTCGGAGTGGGATTATCACGCAGGCGTTTGTAAATGGCGTCTCCGGTCGCGTTGTTGAGCCTTTGTCGCTGAGCCATGCGGAGGTATTCCCGGCGGTTCGCCTCTTGTTGCGACAGCCAGAGATACTGGTTCCAGCGGATGACGGTATCGGTGTTGATCGAGGCAGCCTGGGCCGTGTCCAGGTTGTAAACACCCGCGCCGATGTTGTAAAAACCGAGGCCTCGTGCGATGTCCCCCTGGACGGTCGCTCCACCACCCCAGCCTCCCCAACCGAAGGCACCGTAGCCTGGATAATACTGGGCCCGGACTTCCGAAGCTGGGACCGCGAGTGCGAACGCGACCCCGAGAATTAAGCGATAACTTCGTCGCATCGACGACCTCCTTTGGGGACGATCCGTTCGGATCTCCCGCGTTGCAATCACGTGTTTTGATCCGACACTTGCCCCATTCTCCCTCTGAATTATAGACCGTTTGCTTCGGGGGACCTATGGTCTTCCCTGGAAATTGGTATGTTCCTAAACGGACTATTCCTAACGATTCGTGCGCACGGCCAAGTCCCTCGAGTACAACGCTTGCTCGGTGGAGCATCCAGCCAGTTTTTATCGAGCAGGCTTTGGCCTGCCGAGGCTCAAGCGATCAGCCCTGGCAGGCCAAGGCCTACCTTGCGAGAAGACATCGTTGATGGGATGTGCCCGCTCCACGGAAGGGTACTTCCCGGATGCACCACTTGAACGTCCGCGCGGTTCGCGGATGTGCCACAACCTTGCTCGGTTCGGATCTCAGTCGAGGGGAATAAAGTCCCCGTCGGAATCACCGAGCTCGGCGAATGTCGGGGGAGGAGTTGAGGGAGCGGTGGGGCGGGGCGAGCTGGGAGCGAGCATCGCAACCGGCAGGTGTTCCAGACGATAGATGATTGGGCCGATCGCAACTTCATCGCCGTGACCGAGTTGGGCTTCATCGACGGAACGCCCGTTGACCCGGAGGCCATTGCGGCTGCCGAGATCACGTATCACGATTCGGTCATAAGCTAGCGCAATGCAGCAATGCCGGCGCGAGACCTTGGAGAAATCCAGACGAACGTCGCATTCGGGGTGGCGGCCGATGAGGACGACCGGCCGCTGCAACGAAATCGAAGGAAAGGGTCCCGCGCTTACGGGGAGGAGTTGGGGCGACATGCGTCGAGTTTCTCCGCCTCATCTTCATCGTCGGTTAGCTGTACGATCACCTTGATCCGGCATCGATTCGCCACGCTCGCCGGTAACATTTCCCGAACCGCTGCCGCCAGCCGGTTCTCATCAGGTGTCGAGTTTGGGCCTGAAAGTGAGTAGAGGCCTTCCACCAAAGGTGCCCCCATGAACGGGGCTCCCTCGGTTTTGTGTTGGTTTTTATGATCACTGTCGCTGCCGACCAACGTCATTTCTCGGGTTCGGCTGTTTTCGAACCGATACCGAATGTGGGCGATCGCCAGCTCATCCCCCGGCCGGAGTCGTCCCATTTCAACCCGTTGGCCGTTAATTCGGATGCCGTTGGTACTCCCCAAATCGCGGACGACAATCTCGTCCTGATCTTGGGTCATGCAGCAGTGATGACGCGAGATTCGCAAGGATTCGAGACGAGCGTCGCATTGAGGATGGCGGCCCACAACGACCATGGTCCGGTCGAGTGGAATATCCGTCCCCTCATCGAGTGCCACCAGGCGTGCGGGCATGGTCGAGTCCTGCACCGAAGTCAGTGACGACGCTTGGATGATTATCGCCCGGCAGCGAGCCGTCCTCGCGTCTCAATTATAAGGGGAAATTGGGCTAGGAAGCTAGAACGAAATGGTTGAAGAATGCAAGATCGCCTCGTCACCCGTTCGACGCCGATCAAGCGTACATCCCTGGATGTGGCGAATCATTCCTCAATCGCCAACGTGGGGTCCCAACGGCCTAAGGTTTCTCGAGCATCAGACACTCCCGACTGGTTTGAGTTTCGCAGCGTTGCGGGGGAGCCGGCGGAGTTCAGGCCCGGAATCCCCTCAAGTTGGGGGGGCTGACCCAGACTGATCTGTCCGGTCCGTCGCAGCCAGGCAACGGCGTCGGCCAGAGAAAGGCGCACGGAGCGCGGGGTCAAATCCAGGGCATGAAGACTCCGCGAGGCATCAAAGTGCATGGTCCGCCTCGTGAGGCGAACGCCCGTTACGGTCGCCTTCGGAGGACGGCCACTGACATAATCGGCCCAAAATTCGCTCATGTAGGCGACTGCTAATCCGACCGAGTAAGGCACGCGCCACTTGGGTACGGGGACCCCGGTCGCTTCCGAGAGGATGCTGAGCAGGTTGACGAGCGTCAGGTTCTCCCCCCCGAGGAGATAGCGGCGGCCGGGGGTTCCTCGCTCCATGGTCCGAAGCAACCCTTCCGCAACGTCGCGAACGTCGATGAGATTCAAGGTGCAATCCATTAGCGCCGGGAGTTTCCCGCGACAGAAGTCACGAATCAGGCGCGAAGGGGGAGACAAGCCACGATCTCCGGGACCCACGGGCATGGTCGGATTGGCGATCACGATCGGGCGCCCTGCCCGAGCCCGGTCCATGGCTTCATGCTCGGCGAGAAGTTTCGAGCGGCAGTAGGGACCGACGGCATCGTCCAGTGTCACCTCAACATCTTCGGCGATCGGTCCGGTCGCGCGAGCACAGGTCAAGATACTCTCCGTGCTCGTGTGTAGCACACGTTCCGCGCCCGCAGCGAGCGCTTCGTCGAGGACGTTGACCGTGCCGCGATGATTGACCGCGTCGAACTCCGCGCGGTCGCGCACCCAAAGGTTAGGGTTTGCGGCCAGATGGAAGACCCATCGTCCTCCTTGCAGGGCTGCCTTCACCGCCTGGCGGTCGCGGATGTCTGCCGGAACGACCTCGACCTGCTGGGGAAGGTGCGACGTGTCGGCTCCAGGACGCTCGACAACGCGGACGCCATGCCCGAGAGAAACGAGCCGATCGACGAGATGGCTGCCGATGAACCCGCCGCCCCCCGTCACGATTGTCAGTGCATCCATGCTGCGCCTCTCTTTTCAATCGAACCTGCCCCATGAGCTTGGATCGGGGAGAGTTCGGCCGATGGTCAGCGGACTCGATAGAGGTCTTGTCGAGGGCCCGGGGATTCGACTTTCTCGAGGACCCCGTTAGCGACAAAGCCGGCTAATAGCTGCGGGGTCACGTGCGAGGTGAAGCCGTAATTCCCGGGCGAGCGGTACCGATCGATCTCAAACCAGTCAACGTAAACGTGAGTCACACCCCGTTGGGCCAGGGTTTCACGCACTTCCGATGCCGAGCGGCCACGCGTTAGCGTTTCAAGCGTTTCCAGGTTGAAAACCGTGTTGTAAACGATCGGGCGATCCAAATGGAAGACCGCCGCCTGCCCAACGAGCAGCACCTTGGCGGATTTCGGCAAGATGGCATCAAGGCGAGCCAACGGAGGATTGAGCCGTTCGGGGATATCGGTGCGGAGCGCGTTCAGGTCGCCTGTCCACTCATTCAAGCCGACCAAGGCGGTCGAATCGTAGGTGAGGTTCGCAAGGATCGCTAGTCCCAACACCAGCGCAAGGGTGGCTGTCCAGACTCGGCTTCGAACCCAGTCGGCCCCCAGCCCGGCGAGAATCGCGAACGGTGGTAGAAGTGGAAGCCAAAAACGGTCGAGCCGGTGAGTCAGGAGCCACCACGTCGCGAAAAGGTAAAGTACGAATCCCCAGAGTACCGCGGCTTCCCGGCGCGTCCCTCGCCTGAGGAACGCCAGTGGAGCCAAGGCGACGTAGAGTGGTGATTGCCAGTCGGATCGTCCCGCCACGTCGACGAGCGAAGATCCCAGAGCCGCCGCCGAAACGGGCCTGGGACCATGGGCTCGGGACCATTTGGCATCCTGTTCAGGACTCCAGTGCCGTCCGCCGAAGACGGAATACCCGAGCGGGTAGACGGGATTCCCGGTGTCGAGCACATTCTTGGCGAGCCAGGGGGTCATGACGACGGCCCAACCGAGCACGAAAGCAATGACCATAGCCGGCGACCGTCGCAGGATGCTTGCGAGTAGGGCCACTGCTCCCAAGGGAATGACCGCCGAGATCAGAGCGGGGTATTTGCAGGCCATGGCCCCGCCTGCCAACAGACCCACGACGAGCCATAACCGAACTCTGATGCGAGGAGCCGCCTCCGACCAGGCCCGTGCCGAGGCCCAGACCAAGGCCGCGTGGTAGTAACAGAGCGGCCCTTCGACGTAGGGGAGCACGCCGAGGCGATAGATCCAGGGAGTGCTGAGATAAACCACCGCGGCGATCCAGCCTGCGCGGGGGGATCCCCAACGCGAGGCGACCAGGGCGATCATCAGCGCGGCTGCGGGCGCGTACAATGAGACGAGAAACTGGCCGGCGAGAGCTCCCCACCACCAATCGTCGAGCACCTCCATCCCGAGAAGGTGGAGCATCTCGATGCTGAAGGGCATGCTCGTGTAAACGTTGTGAGGCAAAAAGGAGATGCGCCCCGCCTGAAAGTATTCTTTGGGGCCCTGGACGTGGTATTCGATCGCATCGAAGTCAATCGTCGGCAGCATTGAGCCGAGCAACATCAAGGCGAGGAATGGAGCCGCCACAAGGACGAAACCAACCGCTCGAGTCAGCCGTAACTGCGGGTGTTCATTCGAACCGGGCACCGGGAGAGATTGGCGAGGATCCTCGCGCCGGCTTTTAGGCAGAAGCGCCCAGACCTGGAGTCCGAGTTCCGCGAGGATGACCGCCCCCAGACCCAACCGGATCGGCCAGGCGGCCAGGAGACCGAGCCGTCCCACGATGAGTGTTGCGATTCCCAGCCCTGTCGTACCGAGTCCATAGGCCAGGGCCAGACGCTCGGGGGTCCGCAGGGCATTGCGCAAGGCCAAGAGCCGGAGGACGAGCTGTCCCAGCGAGAGAGCCGCGCCGGCGATGAGTCCGGCCGCAAGGACGATCGGGATGCGTTGGGGCAAGTTCTCGACGTGACGCAATTCCTGAGTGGCCATACCCAGGTACGACTGGTCGAAACGAACCCCGGGAATCACTTCGGGAAGCGCGCGCGCCAGGAACATCCAGCGCCGGACTTTGGTGCCGCTCATACTGACGGGAACGTTTGGCAAAGGCTCGGCCAGGAACCAGCCGAGCCAGGCGAATTCCAGGAGCGCCAGGGCGGCAATCGTCGCATAGACGTTCGCGTCTCGCCTCAGAGTACCGGCCCGATTTGCCAAGGGGCGAACTCCTCTTCACCGACGCCTTGCTGTTCACTCTTGGTTTGGTGGCCGCTTGCGACGTCGAGGATCAGGTCGAACATGCGCTGTCCGACGCTTTCGACGGATTCCCCTTCCAACACCGTCCCGGCGTTGAGGTCCATGTCGTCGACCATGCGGTCGAACATCGGCGTGTTGGTCGATACCTTGATGCAAGGGGTCGGCTTCAGGCCCAGGACGCTTCCCCGGCCGGTGGTGAAGACGAGGACGTTGCTCCCGCCCGCGACCAGTCCGGTGGTGCAGGGGGGATCGTACCCTGGCGTGTCCATAAAGACGAGGCCTGGCGAATCGACTCGCTCGGCATAGCCGACGACATCCACAAGCGGGCTCGAACCGGCTTTGGCCAGGGCTCCGAGCGATTTCTCGTAGATGGTCGTCAGGCCCCCCTTTTTGTTACCGGGAGAGGGGTTGTTATTGATCTCGGCTCCGAAGAGGCGGGCATACGACTCCCACCACTTGATGCGATCGACCAATTTCTCGCCCACCTCGCGTCGCACGGCTCGTCGAGTCAGCAAATGCTCAGCGCCATAGATCTCGGTCGTTTCGCCGAGCACCGCCGTCCCGCCGTGCGCGACGACAAGGTCGGCCGCGACCCCCAGGGCGGGGTTGGCGGTAATCCCCGAGTTCCCATCGGAGCCGCCGCATTCCATCGACAGGTGGATCTTCGAGACCGGTTGTTCGGTCCGGGTCCACGAGTTGGCTTCCGGCAGGAGTTGATGCACGGCCGCCACGGCCGCTTCGACCGTCTTCGCGATCCCGCCTTGCTCCTGGATGTTCAAGACACGAGGCCGCACAGGCTCTGGTTTTCGGCCGCTTGGCCGGAGGCCGCCCAGCAAGACCAGGTCCTGGCTATCCACGAGGTGCTGGGCAAAGCTGACCTCGCAGCCCAGGCCGACGATCACGTAGGCGGCGACGTTGGGATGATTGGCGAACCCGGCAAGCACACGTTCGAGCGTCGTGTGGTCAACGCCTCCAAACGGGATCGCGCATCCTCCTTTGTGGGTGATGGCAAAGACGCCATCCACATTGGGGTAATCCTTGCGCCAATCGTCGTTTCGAAAGCGATCGGAGATGTATTTGGAGGTGCTCGCCGAGCAGTTGACCGTGCTGATCACGGCGATGTAGTTGCGGGTCCCCACGCGCCCATCGGGCCGCAAGTAACCGCGAAAGGTCCGAGGCTCGACGACCGGCGGAGCGCCCCACCCTTCGGTGGCATACGCGTAGTCGCGATCAAACAGGTCGGCGCGGACATTATGTTCGTGGACCCAGGACCCCGCCGGGATTTCGCTTGAGGCGAAGCCGATGATCTGACCGTACTTGCGAACGGGAGCACCGGTCTCGATGCTTGCCAGGGCAACCTTGTGCCCGAGTGCGATCGGCTCTCGCACCTCCACCGATCGGCCACCAACCGCCAGGAGAAAACCCTTGGGGATCGGACGAGCGGCAACTGCCACATTATCGTCCCCCCGAAGAAGGACCGCCCGCTGTTCCTCAGCCGTCGCCATAATCGACCCTAAGAGTGTCACGAGATTTCCGAACCGCTCTTGACCACAGCGTCAGTGTAGTTACTACCTCTTGCTTTTGGAAGCAGCCCGATCGGAGTCTTGGCTCCCTTCGCATTCATCGTCGCGAAATCGAATGCCGATGAGTGTTCTGAGAGTTCGTGCCACGTGGTTCTCGTAAATCGCAGCTTATTTTTCTAGGCTCCCTTGCAATGGGACAACGGCGAGCCCAAAAATTGACGTGTTCCCCCCCGTGAGTGTGCGACCTCACCTCATTGCGTTATGAGCGAGGCTTTGGACCAGGGTCGTTTCGAACGGACGCGGTACGTCTGCATTTCTGATGACGGGCTGATCGAATATCTGGGAACCATATACGTTTGGAGCGATTCGAGACTCGACCTTCGAGACCTAATTCCCATCCGGATCAGGTCGACCCGGATCGTCGAAGCTTGCAGAGGAGAGTGAACCGATGGCGGACCAGAGTGGGGAGACCTCGGTTTCGACGGTGACTCCGATGGCTCCCGCGCCGGCCGAAATGCCGGAGCAGGCGGTGGAAACAGCGATCGTGGATGTCCGGCCGTACCATCATCCTGCGGCCGGTTTTGGCGCGATTGCCAGCACGATGAAGCATATCATCCACCAGGCCGGTCTACTCCGAGGCGCGTCGACTCTGCTCAAAATCAACCAGGCCAAGGGCTTCGATTGCCCTGGATGCGCCTGGCCCGAGCCCGATGTGTCCCACCGCTCGGCAGCCGAGTTCTGCGAGAACGGCGCGAAGGCCGTTGCGGCCGAGGCGACCACCCGTCGCGTCACCCCCGATTTCTTTCGAAAGTGGTCGGTCCCCCAACTCCTTCAGCAGTCTGACCATTGGCTCGAGTCCCAAGGCCGGCTCACGCAGCCGATGTGGCTGCGTGAGGGTTCCTCGCACTACGAACTGGTAACCTGGGACACCGCCTTCGCCATCATCGGCCGGGAGCTCCGCGCTCTGGCGTCCCCCAACGAGGCGATCTTCTACACGTCCGGGCGGACCAGCAACGAGGCGGCATTCCTCTACCAGCTTTTCGTCCGTAAATTCGGTACGAACAACCTGCCCGACTGCTCGAACATGTGCCACGAGTCGAGTGGCGTGGGGCTCGGTCAGTCGATCGGGGTCGGCAAAGGGACCGTTTCGCTCCACGACTTCGAGCTGGCCGACGCGATCTTCGTGATGGGGCAGAACCCAGGGACCAACCACCCTCGGATGCTTTCGGCTCTCGAGGCCGCGGCCCGGCGAGGTTGTCACATCATCAGCATCAACCCGCTCCAGGAGCGGGCTCTCGACCGATTCGCCCACCCGCAGGATGTCCGCGACCTCTTGAAAGGGGGCACGTCGATCGCCGAACAGGTTCTCCAGGTTCGGATCAACGGCGATGTCGCACTCCTCAAGGGGATCATGAAGGAAGTCCTTGACGAAGAACGCCGACGTCCCGGCGAAGTCCTCGACCATGCTTTCATCGCGGAGCACACGTCCGGCTTCGACGAGTTCGTGGCGGCTCTCGACGCCGTCTCCTGGGAAGAGATCGTCGAGCAAAGTGGGATTTCGAGGGAATTGATCCGTCGCGCCGCGGACGTTTATGTCAAGGCGGAACGGGTGATTGTTTGCTGGGCGATGGGACTGACCCAGCACAAGAACGCGGTTGCCAACATCCAGGAGGTGGTCAACCTGCTCTTGCTTCGCGGCAACCTCGGTAAGCCAGGAGCGGGAGCCTGTCCGGTCCGGGGGCATAGCAATGTCCAGGGGGACCGGACGATGGGGATCTACGAGAAACCCTCGGAGGCGTTCCTCGACCAGCTGGGGCGAGCCTTTGACTTCGAGCCGCCTCGTGAACACGGCCACGATGTGGTCGCCGCGATCAAGGCGATGCACCAGGGACAAGCTCACGTTTTCTTCGCGCTGGGAGGAAACTTCCACTCGGCCACACCGGACACCGCCTACACCGAAGAGGCCCTCCGCCGCTGCCGACTCACTGTCCAGGTTGCGACCAAGCTCAACCGGGCGCACCTCGTGACCGGCCGGCAGGCCTTCATTCTTCCTTGCCTGGGCAGAACCGAGGTCGACACCCAGGCGAGCGGCGAGCAGTTTGTCACGGTCGAAGACTCGATGAGCGTCGTCCATGCCTCGAGGGGCGGGTTGTCACCGGCTTCCAAACATTTGCTCAGCGAGCCAGTCATCATCGGGCGATTGGCCAAGGCCACGCTGGGGCCTGATTCCGGAGTGGATTGGGAGGCCTTGATCTCCGATTACGACCTCATCCGAGACCGCATCTCCGAGGTGATCCCGGGCTTTGAGGACTTCAATCAACGTGTCCGCCAACCGGGCGGATTCGTACTGCCGAATGCTGCTGCGGCTCGTAAGTTCGTCACCACGACCGGTAAGGCTTGCTTCAATGCGATCCCAATCACTCGGATCGCGTTGAAGCCCGGGCAGATCATGATGATGACGATTCGCAGTCATGATCAATACAACACGACAGTCTACGGTCTCGACGACCGTTATCGCGGTGTTTATCAAGAGCGTCGAGTCGTCTTTCTGAACCCCGAGGACGTGGCCGAACTCGGCCTGGTGGACCGTCAGGTTGTGGATCTTATCGGCGAATACCGTGATGAGCGGCGCGTGGCTCCTCGGTTTATTGTCATTCCTTACGACATCCCCCGGCGCTGCGCGGCGACCTACTTCCCCGAGGCCAACGTCCTGGTGCCGATCGACGACTTCGCCGATGGCAGCCGTACCCCGGCTTCCAAGTCGGTGATCATTCGTGTTGTGCCAACGACCTCGCGGACGACGGGCGACAAGGTCGTGGCGACCAACTGACGATTCGATTGGATGCGAACCACGAAGAACACGGGATTCACGGAAGTCGAATCATTTCCAGAAAAGAAAATTACGTATTTGAATGCTCTGAGGCGTACGTGAGAATCTGCGATTGACCATAATTTGTCGATCGCACCGAACTGCACCCTTTCCGTGATTTTCCGTGGTTCTTTCTGATTTCTCTCATTATATGCGAAGTTCCTGAAGTAGGCATTCTTAGGAGCGAAACAGAGGCAGCGGCTCGAAGGAATCGCCGAGCAGGGGTTTCGCCGGGATCTTCAGCCATCGTTCGAGAATTGTGGCGTAGACCTGGCGAAAGTCGATCGCATGCTTCGGATCGTCATCTTCCAGGTGAGTCAGATCGGGATAAGGGCCGTGCAGTCCGCCGCTGACGGGCCGTCCCAGGAGGAACACTGGGGCTGCGGTACCGTGGTCGGTCCCCGCGCTGGCATTTTCTTTGAGCCGGCGGCCGAACTCGGAGAAGACCAGGATTGTGACCCGATCCCCGTGGCCGGTGCGGTCCAGGTCGGAGAGGAAAGCGTTGAGTGATTGGCTCAACTCGCGGTGCAGGCTGAAGTGCTGGTTGAGTTGATTGGCATGCGTGTCGAAGCTGCCCATCTGGACGTAGTAGATCGGCGTTGTGACTTCCGCACGGATCAGGCGGGCGATCAACATCAGTCGCCGGGCCAACTTGTAGGAGTCGGGGTACTCGCCTGCGCCGGTCTCGGCGCGAAAGGTCTCCTCAAGCCGGGCGCTACTGGCGTAGGAAGCCACGGTGCTGCGGGCGACGAATTGGAGTAATGGGTTCTCCTCACCATGGCCAACGCCGGCGATGCGTTCGAGGACAGCGCGTTGCTCGGCGGCTCCGAGGGAGTCGGGCATACCCAGGCGGCGGCGGAGCTGCTCGGGACGCTCGAGGCTGGGGATATGCAGCCGACCTCCGCGCAGGGCTTGTGGTAAGGCCTCCTCACCGATCTGCAAGGCCGGGGCGTCGCCCTTGGGAGTTATAGGACCGGCATCCACGACGCGGGCGAGCCAGCCCGATGTCTGCGGCCTGGGGTCGAGCCTGGCTGTGTGCCAAATGGCCATCGACTCCGAGTGCGAGCGGTTAGGGTTGGGATAACCGACCGACTGCACGATCGCCAGCCGGCCGTTTTCTATCAGTTTGGCGAAGGGACCGAGCGCGGGGTGCAGTCCGACATGGTCGTCGATCGGCTTGAGTTCCGACGCCTTGAGTCGCAGGTTTGGTCGGCTCTTATGGTAGACATCGTCGCCGTGCGGAACGACGGTGTTGAGACCGTCATTACCGCCGTCGAGCTGAATAACCACAAGGACTCGGCCATCGTTGCCTCGGCTCGAGTCGGTGGTCAAGGCCAGTGCTGAGCGTGCCAGGAAGCTGGGAACGGTCGATCCGCAGGCCAGGAGCGTCGAACTGCCGAGGCCCAGACGGAGCAATTCGCGGCGCGTCGTCGACATGGTCAGTCCTCCTCCGAAGTCCATCAAGCGAGTTGGAATTCCGGGCAATGCAGCAAACGCTGAAGGGCTTTGCGTAGGCCATCAGGGCGGTCCGCGCGGACATCCGCCAGAACCAGAGCCTTGGTTTCGGGCGTAAGGTCGCCGTTGATCAATAAGTTGATGAAAGCATCCGATGCTTTTTGGGGATCGACGCCGCAGGACTGAGCCCAGGCCATCGGGTCGAAGGGAGGAACGCTATAGTCGGGATTCCCCCAAACCACATCGCTGGTCCAGTTGGATCTTTCCAACAACAGGGCGCTGTTGATCCAGGTCGTTCCTCCCTCCCAGCCCTGCACGCTTGGCGGAGCGAAGAGCATTTGGCCCTGGCGATCGCAGGCCGCAGCGACGGCCATGAGATTCACGGCCGAGCGAGGAATGTCCAACATCCGGATCAAGCCCAAACTGAACTCGACGGGAGACTTGACTCGACGTCGATAGGCCGCTTGCGAGAAGAAGAGACGCGATTGAAGGATGAATCCTAAAATGTGCTTGATCGAAAACTTGCTGATCTGCAACTCCTTAGCGAGTGGTGCGAGAAGCTCTGGCTCGGGCTCGATCGATTCGTCGATAAAAAATCGATAGAGCTTTCGGGCCAGGAACTCGGCCGCCTCGGGCCGCTCCAAGGTCAGGCGAATCACGTCCGCCGCTTCCCAGATGCCGGACTGGCCCAGGAAGGTTTTCGTGCCGTCGTCGTGGCGGCTGGATTCGTAGAGGAATCGAGGATTTGAATCCTCGGGTGTGGCGTGGCCGGTTTCGGGGACCCAGCCGGTGAAGGCGCGGGCGGCCTCGCGGATGTCCGCCTCGGTGTAGTGACCCGGGCCGAGCGTGAAAAGTTCCAGAAACTCCCGAGCGAAGTTCTCATTCGGTTGTTTCTTCTTGCTGGTTCCACCGTCAAGCCAGACGAGCATTGCCGAATCGGCGGCCATGGCGGTCAGCAAGGCGGAGAACGAGCCCAGGGCGTGCTCCCGAAGTGTCTCGAACTGTTTCGACATGGCCAGGAGACTGGCGACCTTCGTGTTGCTGGTTGCGAAATAGCCATGCCAGAAGAGCGTCAACTTTTCGCGGAGCGGGTCTGGGCCAAAACGCATGCGGTACAGCCAGTACGCCTTGAGGCGTTGGATGTTCGCAGACCCCACGGCCCCCATGCGGAGGCTGTCGTAGATCTGTGCCTCGTCGACGGACGGACGGGTTGGTGTGAGAAGGCGGTCGACGCTTGCGGCCGGTCCTTCCTTCAGGTCGCGGTGCAGCTCACTCCACGTCGCGCCGAAGCCGGCGCGGCGGTGAAGGTGAGTCACCTTGCGGAGGTCCCAAGGGTCATCGTCCGTGGCCTCGTAGCGAGCCCAGGGATTGATGACAGGGGTGGTCGACATGAAATCACCTCTTTTAACATCAATTATGGTCCACACGGTGGTCGGCTTCCGCGTACCTTCCCGAGCTGTTCACGTAAACGATGATCGACGGTCAGCCTTCGGAGGCCTTGGCTCGGATGTTGCCCAGGTCGAGGGTTTGCCCGGCTTTGAGCGTAAAGTCTCTCCAGCGGTGTGCGTCCGTGCCCCGGTCTGGAGCGTACTCGTAGACTCGGTACGTCGCGCCCGGGATTAGGTACGGCAAGGTCACCCGGCCTTGGGAATCGGAGTGTGGGCCATTCCAGTAGTGCAGACGGTCGACGTTGGCATAGATGGCCTCATCGGCGGTGAGCATGTCGCGCTCTTCATTGGATAATGCCAGTCGGCCAAAGGAGTTGCCGGGCCCCGGCGAACCGATGATGTGAAGTTCCGGATGCCTTTTCTGCACTGGGTTGTCTTGCTCGTCCACGATCCGAGCGGTGGCGGATCCACAAGGGGCCAACTTCACCGTCAGGTCTTCGTCGGCCGCCATCGCACTGGTCACTTCGAGCGTAGCTCCCCATCCATTCTTAGCATCCAGAAACGAGCATGGAACTGGTCGGTCTGTCGGCACGCCATGAAGCTCGAACCGACCGTCGCGAACGGGGATGGTGAAATCTCCACGCCAGTATGTGTGGAAGGGGGAGATGTAGAGGGTCGTAATGATTTCCGCGTTGTGGACGGGCTGGCCGTCGGGCCCCACGACTCGGCCTTTAACGGTGACGCCGGGCTGAAGCGACACGTCGATCTCCAGAGCCTCCTGCCCTGACTTGGCATCATAGTCTCTGAATGCGTGGGCATAGTAACGGGTGCCGCCCGGCTTGCCGAAGTCGAGCTCACGTTGACCTCGGATTTCATGGACGAAGTCGGCGGTCGGTCCGTAGAAGACGAGGTGCCCCTTTCCAGGTGTAACAGCGATCGAGTAACGGCCATCGGAGTTGCTCGGAACGGCCGCCATCCAACCGGGGATGGTTCCGCTGCTTTCCACGACGTTTGATGCGCCGTTACTGTAGTAAACGCTCGCGTGGGACAGAGCACGACCGCTGCCGCGCTCGGTGATTCGACCGGTGATCAGCACCCCTCGAGGCACTGCCAGGTCCACCACGCGCCTCAAGGTGTTGTCGTTCCCTTCGAAGTTTCGCCCGAAGATGAGGTAGGGAGACCCGACCGGCGGATAGACCGTCACTTGCAGATATTTACCTGGAGCCGGGTTGGCCTCGTAGCGACCATCATCGCCGGTACGAAACTTCAAATTTCGGGAGTTGTAAGGGCTGGGGCCCGATTCGACGATCACGATTGCATTGCGAAGCGGTTCGCCGGTGTCTGCGCACGTGACGCGGCCCGAGATCCTCATCGCTGGCTGAAGTGAGAGGGTGTTAGGTCCGGAGGCCACGTCGGCGGTGACGTTCAGGCTTTGCCGGGCGAAGCTCGGATCATCCACGTCGAGGCCGACACTAACGCCACTACCGATTCCCCTAATCCGGAATCGGCCCTGGTTGTCGGTCCTGACTGACTCGGGCCAGATGCCCTCCAATCCTTGGAGTATCGACTTCCAGAAGCTCACGCCGAAAGTTCGGCCGATCTCTTTCTTGTCGATGCCGACTGACGCGACCTTTACAAGCACACCCGCTCCGGGTAGTCCTTGCAGATCCACCAAGCGACCTTCCACGACCTGCTCAGGCATCAGTTTCACATCGGCCGAAGGGGATTTGGCGTCACGATTCAACTCCACCCAGCCCATCCCGTGGCCTGGGGCGGCGGCCATGGCCTGAACCTCGTAGTAAGTGACGGACGAGGACCTAGGTACCTCCAGTTGGAATTTCCCCTCCAAATCCGCCACGCCACGGCCCAGCAGTTCGTACTGGTTGTCAACGCGAGCATTGAGCATCGCCAACTTACGCCGACCGAGAATGAGGACTTTGGCTCCTCCCACAGGCCGGCCTGTTTCGTCGAAAACGCGGCCTGAGACAGTCATCGAGGCCGATTGATTCGATGCAACTTTGTCGGTCGTTACGTGTTGACTTGCATTCTCGTTGCCGCTGACAGAGCGAGCCCTCAGACGCGTCGCGGAGAGCGGGAGCAACAGGGCTCCGACCGCTATGAGTAGCAGGAAGGCACCGCGACGACTCAACCCTCGACGGTTTCGGCTGCGGTCGAGGATCGCGAGCAGCCGTCCCTCGATTTGCGAAGCCCGGGCCATGGGTACCGATACGGCGGCGAGTCCAAGGCTCGATCGCAGGGTTCTGGCCACCTCGAGCAGGTGTTCCGCGTAGTCGGCGGCGCTGGAGCCGGACAGGAGCACCAGGTCGTCGCAGGCCCGCTCGCGCTCGACTCGCAGGCGAGAGGACGCGACCCAGACCAGAGGGTGGAACCAATAAACGGCGCAGACGATTCGGGCTAGAATCTGGGTCAGGCAGTCCCACCGTTTCACGTGTCCCAATTCGTGTAGAAGCACTGCGCGGAGCCGCTCCCGGGGCCAATCTTCAGCCCCGGCCGGGAGCAGAATCTTCGGTCGCAGCACGCCCCAGGTCATCGGCGAGGATGTCCTCTCTCCGCTGAACAACGTGACTCGCCGGGACAGTGCGAGCGAGGCTCTGAGTTGCTCGACCAGATCGATCCAGGACCCATCGTCGAGGCGGGCCGATCGCCGATTCAGCCATTCAAGCCGTGCCTGCCCGACCAGCATCGGAACCAGAACCACGATCGCCCCGGCGCTCCAGACGGCGATGGCCCACAGATTCCATGACAGAAGATAAGAACGCGTTGCCGCATTGGTGGGAGGCGTCGGTAGGGTCGCAGGTACCGGAGAGGTAATGCCGGCGATTCGCGGTTGATCGGTGTTCCACTCACGCGTCAACCTTTCCGGGGCCTCTTCATGAGGAGACGACACCACCGCAGTTGACATCACAGGAGCCATCTTCGGCTCGACTTGAAGCGTCTGGCGATCGTCGACCTTCGCACTGGGCAGGATCGGAAGCCGCCAGGACGGCAAGAACGCGATTAAGAACGGTATCGCCAGAACGCCGGTCAGGGCCGAAACCCAGACCAAGTGTCGCAAGGACGCAGCGCTACGACGCAAGATCGCGCATACGATCGTTGCAAGTGCCAGGACGAGAGTCCCCCTCAGGATGACCTCAAACGCAAAGGCCGGTAAGGAACCGAGCCTGGATGGAGCTGGGAACAGATCCAGGAGTGTTGCCATGGTCAATGTTCCTCCTTACGCGCCTGGTTGATCAGGCGAGAGAGCCGGTCCAGATCCTCATCGGTGAGCTTTGCATCGGGGGCGTCCAACAACGCGGCAACGGCCTGGGCCGTGGAACCTTCGAAGAAGGTTTGCACGAGCTGGCGCAGGGCCGATCGCCGAGCCTTATCGCGCGGCACCGTCGGCAAGAAGACATAGCGCGGACCATGCTGTTCGTGTTTCAGATGCCCCTTTTCCTCCAGCACCCGCAGTAGGGCCCGAACTGCGGAATAGCTGGGAGGATCGGGCAGTGCCTCCTGCACCTCGGCAGCCGTCACCCGGCCTCGTTGATAAACGACATCCATGATTTGCCGCTCTCGACGACTAAGCGGGTCGTGTGCAGACTTGGCCATCAGATCCGGTCTCCACTCGCGCCTCGTGGACGCCTCATCGACGGCCACCCGGTGCCGGATGGGTTCTGCTAGATTTTTAGCACGATGCTAAAAGTTTAGCAGGGCCGGGCGGCGTGTCAACGTTGGAGTGCTAAATTTTCAGCAGGATCGGTCCGCAAACGGCTTACGGGGCCAGGCTCCGTGAGCCGGGGATATGCGAGCGGACGGGAAGCAGCATCCCCGAGAAGGTATGTTGAGGCGAGTAGGGGAGTGTGAGACTATTAAGAAAGGATGTCCGAATGCAAAGTCGAATATTGATATGATGGTGAAAGAGGGGCTACGGGGCTCGGCTCACGCCAAGCCCCGTGCGAGATCCATCCTGAGTGCGACCGTGAGACGGCTCACTGACTGTAATGGCGCTTGACGCTTTCGACGGCGTGTTGCCAGCGTTCGTGGGTTGCGGTGCGCCAGGCCGAGTCGCGCTGGGGTGCGAAGGTCTGAGCGCCCTCCAGGAGGAGTTGACCGGCATCGGAGACCGACCAGAGACCAGCGCCGAGACCGGCGAGGAAGGCTGCGCCCAGTGCGGTTGATTCGGCCTGGGGGCTTCGACGCAAGGAGAGTCCCAGCAAGTCGGCCTGGAATTGGAGGAACGGATCCGACCGGGCCATTCCGCCATCCACGCGAAGGTCGGAGAGGGGATTGGGGAGGTCGGCGTTGAGCGCATCGATCAAGTCTGCCACCTGGAAGGCGACTCCTTCGAGCGTCGCTCTTGCGAGATCGGCGACGGTGGTCGCTCGCGAGAGGCCGAAGATCGTCCCCCGCGCCGCCGGATCCCAGTGGGGAGCCCCAAGGCCGGTCAGGGCAGGAACGAAGAGGACGCCGGAGTTAGGATCGCCGTCGTGATAAAGCCGATCGATCTCGGGCGCCGCCCCGACCGCTTTCAGGCCGTCGCGGAACCACTGCACGGCCGCTCCGGCCACGAAGACGCTCCCTTCCAGGGCATATTGGGGAGGACCGTCTCCCAAGGTCGCCGCCAACGTTGTGACCAGCCCTCGCGTTGACGGAACCACGCGCGCTCCCGTGTGGGCCAGGAGAAAGGCCCCCGTGCCATACGTGCACTTGGCTTGCCCCGGCTCGAGGCAGCCTTGGCCTACCAACGACGCCTGCTGGTCGCCGGCGACCCCGAGGATTGGGATTCCATCGGGCAGACCAGCAAACCCGCTGGTTTGTCCAAATTCTCCAGAGCTCGGAAGGATTTCCGGCAATATTTGAGGGGGCACACCGAAGAAGTCACAGAGGTCATCAGCCCACTGCAACGATCGGAGATCCATCAGCAGTGTACGTGACGCGTTGGTGACATCGGTCACGTGACGCTTGCCGCCGGTTAGGTGCCAGATCAAGAGGCTGTCGATCGTGCCCGCGACCAGTTCTCCTGATTCGGCTCGGCGACGGGCTCCAGGGATCTGGTCGAGCAGCCAGGCGATCTTGGTTGCGGAGAAGTAGGGGTCGAGAATCAAGCCCGTCCGTTCGGCGAGCCAATCACGACGGTCGCGATGACGGTCGCAAAAGTCGGCGGTGCGGCGGTCTTGCCAGACGAGCGCCGGTCCAATCGCCTGGCCGGTGCGGCGGTCCCAGAGCACCGTCGTCTCGCGTTGGTTCGTCAGCCCGATGGCCGCGATCTGATTCTCGCTGATTCCTGATTCCGCGAGGGCACGCTGGACTTGAGGACCTACCGAGGAAACGAGGGCCGCCGGATCGTGTTCCACCCACCCCGACCGGGGATAGGTCGGCAAGACTTCGGCTTGCCCTTGTCCCAGGGGACGAAGCCGCCGGTCGTAGACCACGGCTCGGGTGCTGGTTGTTCCCTGGTCGATCGTGAGGATATGGTCGCGTGCCATCATTCGGCTCCGATAGGCCAATGGCGATCAGGTCGAAATCGCGGGTGAGTCTGGAGAAATGACCCACTTTATCATCGACGGCAACGCACGGACGTTAAGAATCCCGGAACGGCGCGGGAAATCGTCTGAGGTTGTGATACCCGCTTAACGAAACGCTCGCTTCGTCGTCGGCTCTACAGGACTCAGCAGTTCGTAAGGAACCCACTCATGGCCATCGATCCTCTCCTCATTCCCATGGCGGCGCTGAACGTTCCGATTGTGATTGTGCCCACAGCTCTGGTCATGCGGCATCTGCGGCGATCGCGTGAGCTCAAGCATATCGAGCGCATGAAGGCCCTGGAGTTGGGCCGCCTACCGGAGGACGGGGGACGCCACTCATCGATGGCCTGGGTGAGCATCGCCATCGGAGCGGGAGTTCCGGTTGGCGTCTTTGGTTTCTCCTGGTTGGCCACGCTAGGGGAGATCAGGAGGGATTCGGAGGCCGTCGCGATGCTGTGGTTCGCGGCGATGGTGGTGAGCGTCTTCTGCGTCTGGATGGCCTCGAAGATCGCCGGCGTCCACCTTCGCCAACCTTCGAACTCAATGGCCGACGTGAGCGACTTCACGAAGGTCGAGCTCGACGACGTGGACGCGTTTGATGTCGTGAGCCGTCGCGGCTAAACGCTCGCCCCCCAGTCCGGCGGCACCCCAGACGGCCAGGATCGGCTCCAAGGGAATGTGAAACCGGGCCGAGACGATCGTGAGGCTGTGGAACAGGGTGATGAGGCCCACCGTGAGGAACGTCGGTCCCAATCGCCGGCGTAGCTCAGGGCCCATCACCACCAGCCCGAAAGCGGCCATGATCGTCAGCCCCAGGTGGCTGACTCGGTAGATGAGGCTCCTCGTCTTGGGATTGGTCTCATCGAAGAAGACGAAATAGCGGAGACGTCGCAGACAGAGGTGCACATATCGGCCGGGATCGCGTCGAAGATCCTCCAACGCCCGTCGAAAGAGAATGCGGGATCGCTCGGGCTCGCTCACCTGCGAGAGCTGTTGGTAATCCGCTCGCGTGAGCGCGATGTCGTCGAGATAGCCCGCCTCATGCCGCGCCTTCCAAAGGGATTCGTTGATCCCCTTCAGCCCCCCCTTCGACTCGAGCAGAACACGCTCTACAGATGGTCGGACTACCTTGTCCGTACCCTCGCTGAGGGCGCAATTCCCCTGCCAGAACGCGTAGCCGAACGTACTCTTGACCAGTACCAATTCACCGTGGACGCGCGCATTGCGAATGATCCAGGGGGTCACGCCGAGGATCATCGTGACGGTGATGATCCCCAACGGTCGGATCGCTTTACGCCAACCTTGTTCACGCGAGATGGCCCACGCGACCGCAGGCGCTACCAGAACCAGGATCGGATCGGTGAGGGCGAGTGCGGCTAGAGTACCACCACACGCCACGGCGTCTCGAGAACGACCCGTTCGCCCCGCGCGAAACGCCAAGGCGAGAGCCAATGTGAGCAATGTAGCGGCGAGCAGGGCCACCTGAACATGTGTGACTGTATAGACGAGCGTGGGGTGAAGCGCCACGATGAGTCCCGTCAGTCTGGCGATCGCTGGACGACGCGGTGCGACCTCGCGCGCCAGACTCATCGAGGCAAGTACCAAGGCTCCACCGAGCAATGCCTGGCCCAACTCCAGAATCAAGAGCGAGCGAGGTGTTCCCACGCCGCCGAGCTTGTACGCCCCGGCTAACAGGAACGGATACAATGGAGCCTGTTGCGACGTCGGTCCGTCGGCTCCTAAAAAACGAACGGAGAACCCGCGTCCGGCCAGCAGGTTTGCGGCGATCTCGCCATGCTCGTAGGTGCTCCGGGGAATATGGTGGCTCTGCAAGGCCAAGACGGCCGCGCCTCGGACCAGAATGGCCAGGGCGATGAGTCCCCAGGTAATTCGACGCTCGGCCATCCTTGCCGGCTCCTGCCCGAGTCTGTGGCGCCATTACGGATTTCGCGCTGTTCCCCCCTCGGGGAGTCGGATTCTGGTCGAGTTTTCCGGTTTGGTCAATCCGGACTACATACTGCTCGGGTGCGTACGCTTCGACTATTCTGGCGGCCATTCAGAAGTCGACGCACCGATCACCTTGAGAGATCCTCGAAACATGACTTCGCGATGGCATCAGCTTCTCCTGGTCTTGCCCCTGGTCGCGCTTCCCTTCGCGACCCCAAGAAAGGCCGTCCAGGGGCAGAGCCCGAACGGCCAAGCTCCCGCCCGGGAATCCGGCAAAGAACCGCTCGCAACACGAGAGGCGGTTTGCAGGAAGGTTGCCACGGCGCCTCGGATCGATGGGAAGCTCGACGATCAGGCGTGGAAGGATGCCGCGCCGATCGATCGATTTCCGTCGTTCTGGAACCGTGTCGACCCCCAATCCGGCACTCGGGCGTGGCTGGTTTGGGATGACAGCGCCCTCTATTTCGCGGCCCAGATGCCCGACGCCGAGCTACGTTCCTTCGGGATGAAACGAAATGATCACTTGTGGAATGGTGACGTGTTTGAACTCTTTTTCAAACCGAGTACGGAGCGTCCCAATTATTACGAGTTTCAAGTGAACCCGAAGTCGGTGATCCTGGAACTGGCATTCCCGGAACGCGGGTTTGACCTGAACACGCTCGCGGCTCGTCCACCGATGGGGTTCGAGGCGGTTACGGTGGCCGAGGGAACGATCGACACCCCGGGTGATCGCGATCGGAGCTGGAGTGTTGAGGGGCGTATCCCCTGGTCAATCTTTGCGGCGAGCGGAGGCAAGCCGAAGGCGGGGGACGTTTGGAATTTCGCACTCTGCCGATACGATTACGGACTTGAAGGAACTGAGCCGGTCCTGATGAGTTCGGCTCCCCTCACCAAGAAAAGCTTCCATCGCTACGAGGATTATGGCCGTTTGAGCTTCGAAGCGGCAAAACCCTGAGCTGCTCAGCGCGAGGCATGAGCTCGCCGCTCCGAGAGCAGTCGTTTCACACCGCAGGACGAGCATCCTCCCGACGAGGATTCGGACCCGCAACCGCCCGAGCCGCAACCACCGCCACCGCCGGAACCACAACTTCCGCATCCGTCGGAGGCTTCTTCCTCGGCATCCTCCTCGATGTCCTTCCCTACCGGTTCGAGCATGATGTCGAGGTTGTACCTCGTCCGAAAGACGGTGAGGAGACCGACGGTGTCCAGACGGTGGGGCCCCAAGTAATGGAGCACGGTCCGGCCCTCGTCGAGCAGCGGCTCAACATCAATCAGCTCGAGCGGCCAGATCCCTTCGTCGAAGACGCTCTGACAAACGGCCAGGCGTTCGGCACGTTCCGCTTCGACTTGCTGAGCGCGATCCAGGTCATCGGGACCGGCGATCCGGAGAATATAGGCCGGGGGATCGGCCTCAGACTTCGGGGGAACCGCGGTCGGAATTAAGACCTCGCCAAGCTCGGTTCCGCGATGCGATCGAATGACGACCGTTTGACCTCGTTTCAAGTCGCCGTCAGTCGAGACAAAATGCCCAACCTGGGCCATCAGGCCGTATCGGATTAAATAGGTCACGGGCATTCGGGACTCATCACGCGGTTGAAAATCATCCATGGTCCTCAATTTATCAGGCTCACGCGAGGCGACGCAAGTTGAGGAAAACCCCGCATTCACGTTTCCCTAGGCCGCCTCAGAACTTATAATCCGCCAATCGGCGACGTTGGCAAACCGCCGACTCGAACCATAAACGGCCTGGGTACGCAGATTATAAGAGACTCTCCAGGGAAAGCATTTTGAGGTTAAAGTGCACGACTTGGGCACCCAGGGGAGTCTTCGAAAACCCGGAACCTGGCCGAAGCTGTGGACCCGAGTCTCGTAGATCTGCTCCTAACTACCTATTTCCCCTGATTTTATACTCAGAACCACAATCGAGACAGCCTCTGTGAGGGAGATGAGTCGGTTTCCAAGCATCCGTACCTGATTCATGCGGTGACAAGATCGGTCGTGATTCCCTGCGGGAGCTTTCCGGAGGCATGTACCGTCGCTTTTCACCGGTCCTGAAGGATGAGCGGAGATGAGTCGAGCCCGTTGCACGCTCAAGGTTCAGGGACTGGACTGCCCCGTGGAGATGGGGGCGCTCCAATCAATACTGGAGGGATTTCCCGGGGTCACCCGCCTTCAGTTTGACCTCACCCTCGGCACGATGACGGTCGACTACGAGGCGGATACGGTCCGTCCCGAATCCGTTGCCGATCACGTGCTTGCGCAGACAGGTATGCGATCGAGCATCATCGGCGATGGTGAAGTTCCGCCTCGTTGGTGGGATCGAAACCAGCGGTGGGTACTCACGGGAACTTCGGGTCTCGTCTTGCTGCTAGGGGTCATCGCCGACGTACTGGGGCTACCCGCCAATGCCGGCCGATTCGCCTATCTCGCGGCGATCGCCTTCGGTGGCATCGAGTTGATCCCCAAAGCAGTTCGCAGCCTCATTCGCCTTGATTTTGATATCCACGTACTCATGACCGTTGCGGTCTTCGGCGCTCTGGCTCTGGGGCAATGGGACGAGGCGGCCACTGTGGTGTTTCTCTTCGGCCTCTCGGAGCTCCTTGAGGCGATGAGCCTCGAGCGCGCCAAGCGGGCGGTCCGGAGACTGCTCGAAGTCGCTCCCGAAACGGCCGAGGTCGTCGGGCAGGATGGAACGATCCGGATCATCCCGGCCGCGCAAGTCGGTGCCGGTGACCGGGTTCACGTCCGCGCCGGGGAGCGTATCCCCGTGGACGGACGCGTGCTCTCGGGCCGCTCCAGCGTCGATCAGAAGGCGATCACCGGCGAGTCGGTCCCGATTCTTCGCGAACTGGACGACCCCGTCTTCGCCGGTTCCGTCAATGGAGAGGGCTCGCTCATGGTTGAGGCCTCCGGACCGGTGGGGGACGCCCTGATTTCTCGAATCATCCAGCAAGTCCGTGAGGCCCAGTCGGCCCGAGCCCCCGTGGAACGCCGCATCGGGCACTTTGCTTCGTATTACACGCCGGCGGCCATCGTCTGTGCCCTGGCGATCATGCTGGTTCCGCCTCTCATGATTGCCGCTTCGGGAGCCTCCCCCGGGTCGGACACCTGGACCAAATGGTTCGGTCGAGGGCTTGTGGTGCTCGTCATCGCCTGTCCGTGCGCCCTGGTCATTTCGACCCCGGTGGCCGTGGTCAGTGGTTTGGCGGCCGCCGCCCGCCGCGGAATCCTCATCAAGGGGGGGGCATACCTGGAAGAGTTTGGCCGGCTCCACGCGCTTGCCTTCGACAAAACGGGAACCCTCACGCGAGGAGAGCCGGACGTCGTCGAGGTCGTCGCCACGGGGACCCATCCCGACGACCACTTGCTGCGGATCGCCGCGGCTCTGGGGGATCGTGGCGGCCATGTTCTGGGAAGGGCGATCGCACGGCATGCGCGTGAGCTCAGACTCACGGTGCCTGTGGCCGATGACTACCTGGCACGCCCCGGCCTCGGTGCCTCCGGGCGCGTCGATGCGGTCGAGTACCACATCGGAAGCCATCGCTACATCGACGAGACCGGGCTCTGTCCTCCCGAGTTCCATGCCAGGCTCGGTAATGCGGAGTCAAGGGTCGGCACTTCGGTCGCGCTCAGCGCCGAAACCGGTCCTCTGGGGTGGATCCGGCTCGCGGACCAGGCTCGACCCGAGGCGGCCAGCGTCGTGGCCGAACTCAGCCGCCTCGGCATTGAGACGGTCATGCTCACCGGCGACAATTCGCTGACCGCTGCGGCCATGGCTCGCCAACTCGGCATCAAGGAGCACCGCGCCGATCTACTCCCTTCTGACAAGGTCGCCGCGATCAACGAGATCGAGGCGCTTCACGGTCCGACCGGAATGGTTGGGGATGGCGTGAACGACGCTCCCGCACTCGCCACCGCGAGGGTCAGCGTCGCGCTCGGTGGGATTTCGAGCGGGGCTGCCCTCGAAACGGCTGATGTTGTGCTCATGGCCGACAACCTCCTCGGGCTTCCTTGGCTGGTTCGCCACAGCCGAAGGACCCTGGATCGGATCCGCCAGAACATCGCCCTGGCCCTCGCCATCAAGGGGATCGTCTTGATCCTCGCCGCTCTCGGCTACGCCAAGCTCGGACTTGCGATCGCCGCCGACCTCGGGACCAGCCTGCTTGTGACCGTCAACGCGCTTCGCCTCCTCCGCTCCTCAGGCGATTAAGCATTCCCAAAATTATGCATGCGCAATCAGATCAAACGTAGGGTAGGTACTGCCCACCAAGTCCGTTACCCCAAGTCACGACTGGTGGGCCATGCCATCCGAACGACCAACAGCCCACCAACGCCTGCGCGTGGTGCGCCATGAGTCCGATGAGATGTCGTGGGAAGCTGTTTTTCAGGAACCGTCCCCACGGCTGCACCCTTACATCAAGGGGGGGTACCAGGGCTGGCTGGAAAATACGAACCGGATCATTCGCCGTCGCGAGATCCCGTCGGGGCAGGTAGCCTGGATCATCAACCTGGGGCGTCCTTTTCAACTGATCGACCCCAAGGCGCTTGCGGCTCCGCCTCGAGCACTCGGTACTTTCGTTGCGGGGCTCCACGAGTCGTTCGCCTTGGTCGAATCGACGGAGACTTCCCTGTGTATCCAGGTTGACTTCACACCGATTGGTGCTCGACTCTTCTTCGGTGTGCCCATGGCTTCGCTCACGAACCTTGTGGTCGAACTCGACGACATCCTCGGGAAAACCGCAACCCGTCTTGTCGCCCGCCTCCAAGAGGCAAGGGACTGGCCTCGCCGCTTCACGATCCTCGAGTCGTTTATCTCCGAGCGGATCCTCACGGCTCCCGCTCCACCGGCCGGTGTGCTTTGGGGCTGGAGGAAGCTCGAGGATACCGCCGGGCTGGTTGAGATCGGAGAACTCGCCGACGAAATTGGATGGAGCCACAAACATTTGATCGCGCAGTTTCGCGAACATGTTGGTATGTCTCCCAAGACTTTGGCGAGGATCTTGAGATTTCGCCAGGCCCTCGATCTGCTCGAGGGCAATCCGGCCGTTCGCTGGGTCGAGATCGCCTTACGCAGCGGGTATTACGACCAGGCTCACCTGATTCGCGATTTCCGTGATTTCGCGGGCTGTACGCCCAAGGAGTACCTGGGGCGACTCCTTCCCGATGGTGGCGGTCTTCGCGGCGACTGAGCTCATCTTGGGCGGAGGTAAAATTTGTCCAAGATCACCTCCGGGCTGTTCTTCTAAGATGGTCTTCGGTTTCGTTGTCCGCAAATCACCACTTTCGGAGGCATGATGCCGATGTCCCCAGATTCAGCCGACACGCGCCCAAATATCTTCCCGGGAATCAAGTACCAGGACGCCCCGGGGATTATCGATTGGCTTGTCCTTACCTTTGGATTTGAAAAGCAATTCATCGTTCCCGGGCCGAACGGGACGATCGCCCATGCGCAGCTCAAGTACGGTCCCGGCGTGATCATGGTCGGCTCGGCGAGAGATAGAGACGAACTCTTTGGCTCGAAAACCCCGCGCGAAGCCGGAGGCGTCACCCAGTCTGTTTATATCTACGTGGCCGACATCGACTCGCATTTCGCGCGGGCCCGATCCGCGGGAGCCGAGATCATCGTGCCGCTCAAAGACACCGAGTACGGTTCTCGGGAATATAGCGCACGCGATCCCGAGGGGCACGTCTGGTCTTTCGGCACGTATTACCCCGAGGGGCCGTCCTCGGAGCCGTCGCATACCTGATCTGATTCGTATGGATGAACCTAGAGCAAGTACCGTTCGGATGGCATACACCCAAAGCAAGAGAGTGGAAAGTCCCAGGTCGAAGTCAATGGGCGTACTGGGTGGCACTGGTGGCTTGTCCACCAGGGCTTTCAACATTTACAGGTAGTTATTCCAATTGCGGGTGCCGCAAGTCTCCTTCGCCCAAGGATTTGCAGCCAGATTGGCGTAGTTATGCCAGGCATAATTGCCCAGCTTCACAAATTTTCGGAAATTTCAACGGGATTGGTCAACACAACCTCTTTCCTGCTAACGACTTTGGGTGGTCCTCGGAGAATGTTGAGAGGGATGGTGGCTTGTCCACCAGTGGGCCAAGGCTAGCGCCACTGGTGGACAAGCCACCAGTGCCACCCCATACAGCCATCTACATCGCATCGGTTGATGGTGCGTCCAACTCATAACTCCCAGGGATTTCACTCAGATCTTCCGGCATTTTGTAGGCGATCCAAGCGATAACCGCTCGAGATTTCACGCCACGCCCCGCGAATCCACTCGCGGGGCATGACGTTCGGGGGGGCTCAGCCTTCTCGGGTAAACGGTTCTACCGGCTTTCGATGGATCGTGGGCGATCCCTGTTTGGCGAGGGTGCGGATCTCGGCTTCCACGTCGGCGACTCCCTGCGGGGTGTTGAGCACCTCGAGGGTCGTTTCGACCACGTAACTGCCTCCGACGGGGAGAGTGACGACTCGCTTGCGTTCCTGTTCGAAGGGCTTGGGGTTCGGATAGTTCGTCGCCGGCTCGAGTCCGGTCACGTAGCCTTCCTTGCGTCCGCCGGTGCACTTCCAGAGCGTGAAGGCCGGGAGTTGGGCTCGGGAGAACCGTAACGCGACCCCTTTATCTCCGGCTCGATTGCGGAGCATCGCCAGGGTCTGGCCATCCTCGGCTTTGGCCTGGAGCTCCATGAAATAGGCCTGCTCGGCGAAGCCGGGCTCCGGGGGACCGTAGAGCTCGAAGTGGTCGACCCCTTCTTGAGCCCGAGGATCGCGCGGAACCAGCACCTTGATCGGAGCGATGAATTTCGAGCCCTCCTCAAGGTGAGGTGAGCCGAAGTTCCAGTGGTAGAGCACCTGCATTTCGCAGGGAGAATCCTTCAGATTCCAAAATTCGTCGCGGACGGTCAGGCGATTCGAGCCCGGACACGTTGTGATCTTCGTCGCCATCCGAAGTTGTGGCCCGAAGAGCTTCGCTTCTTCGACATGCCCCTCGAGCGTGATCTCGAACGGGGCCTTGTCACTGACGTGGAGCGTCACGAAAGAGGCCGGGATGTTGGCGATTTTGCCGTGGAGTCCGTAGAGCGTGTGACGCTCGGTGCCATCCGGATTCGTGGTTTTGACGCTGTAGGGCGCACCGTTGTTCTCGAGCCCGCACCGGGCCAGGAGTTCGTCGAAGCCTTCAAGCCAACCAAGTCCGCCCCAGTTCATGAGGTTCACGAAGGCGGGATTGACCGGGCCGTCTTCGGTCGGCGAATCCCAGCCGACGCGATCCCCTTGGTAGTGCCCCTTCCAGATCCCCATGCCTCGCGTCGGGATCACCGCAAAGGAAAAGGCTCCCGTATCCACCTGGATGAGGTCGACCCCCTCGCGCCGGCCTCCTCGGAGCGTTCGCTTCGTGACTGACCACGAGTGGGGAGTAGGGAGCTTCAAATCGGACGCACTCAGGGCGAAGTTCTCGACCCAGAGGTCGCGCGCGAGATCGGTAAGCGGGTACGTCGGCATGGAGGCCTCGTCCGGGAATCGTGGAAATCGAATTTCGGACCCTTGCAGGTGGTGGCCAGAATAATCCGTGTGCGGTTCTTGGTCCAGGATTTACGGCGAGTGGTCAGGGAAGCCGAAAGCCTCTGCGTGAGATCCAGGCTGCGCAAAGCGAGCCGTGCGGTTGACCGAGATCAGCCAACTGAAGTGGACGGTGCCTAAGGGCATTTTGTTGCCGGAACCGATTGGAATTGACACGAGAGCTCATTGACTCGACTTCAGCCTGATCTTAGGTTGACTGGACGGTTCCCACCTTGGTCGGAGACCGTGGGCCTTGCTTTTCGCGGCTTCCAGGTCCTCAGCCCCAGAGGAGACAGATCCATGGCAGATCCTCGTCCGTTGTCGGATCACGAGTGTGGTTCCTCGCTTTCGCGCCGAGAATTCGTCAAGGCGCTGGGCACGGCTGCCTTGGCGACCTCGGTTCCGCTGGTCGGCACGCGCACGGCTTCGGCCGCTCCCGCCGTCGGGCCAACGCCAAGTGCTCCCGCCGAGACGGCGGTCGCTCGCTTCTTCCACTCGCTTAAAGACGAGCAACGCAAACTGATCTGCTTCCCCTTTGACCATGCGCTTCGGTCGCGGGTCCAAAATAATTGGGCCATCGTGAAGCCGACGATCGGTGACCTCACGGCCGAGCAGCAGGCCTTCTGCACGGAGATCTTCAAGAATCTCTGTAGCGAAGAAGGTTACGAACGATTCACGAAGCAGATGGAAGACGACTACGGCGGGTTCGAGAGCTACCACGTTGCCGTGTTCGGTGAGCCCGGCACCGACAAGCCGTTCGAGTGGGTCCTCACCGGCCGGCATGACACGCTTCGCGCCGACGGCAACAGCGTCGAGGGAGCTGCTTTCGGCGGACCGATCTTCTACGGCCACGCCGCCGATGGACACTTCAACGAAGATCCGAAGCACACCAATAACGTTTGGTGGTACCAGGGCCAGCAAGCCAACAAGATCTTCGCCACCCTGGATGAAGCCCACCGCGCCAAGGCGCTCGTCAACGAAGGAGCGAAAGACGAGCCCCGCTCGGTTCAGCTTCGTGGTGACAATCTGGGTACGGCAGGTCTTTCGGTCTCCGAGCTCGACGGTCAGCAGAAGCAGATGGTTCAGCAACTGCTCAAGGACCTGACCCGTCCCTTCCGGGCCTTCGACGTCGAAGAGGTGCAAGAATGCCTCCGCGAGGCGGGCGGTGTCGATAAGCTGCGTCTGTCCTTCTTCAAGCAAGGGGATATCGGCAACGACCAGGTCTGGGACATCTGGAAGCTCGAAGGCCCCGCCTTCGCCTGGTACTTCCATGGCTCGCCGCACGTCCACACCTGGGTGAACATCGCGCGCCAGGCTCCCAAGGCCTGAGCCCGGCGAAGTCGGCCACCTGAGTTCTTCATGAGATTGATTGGACAGATGAGTCAACGACAAGGCCCACGGCGATTGCCGTGGGCCTTGTCGTTGTACGATGTTGCCCGAGTCGCTCGTGAGGCTCAAGAACATCCCATGCTGTTACCGCAGTTGAAGCAGCGGTAGCAGGTGCCGCAACGGACAGTCAACGATCCGCAGTTGTCGCAGGCGGGGGCATCGCTCTGGAAGTGAGCGAACTGTTTTTCCCGAGCATCCGGACCCTGTTCGAGGATCGAGGTCTCGAGCCGGATCGGGGTCACCTGGTGAGCGTCGCGGACAGCCTCGACATGCTCAAGGTCGTCGATCGTGGCGGTACGGTGACCGTTGACCTTGACGACCGGAGCCGCCGTGGGTTCGGGGTGATCTTCCTCCGGGCGCTGCGGGGCGTTGGCTTCGCGATAACCCGGGATGAATTCCATGCCGAGCCAGCGGAAGATGTAGTCGGCCACGCTCTTGGCGATCGGGATGTCCGGGTTCTGAGTGAACCCGGCCGGCTCGAATCGGCTATGAGCGAACTTGTTCACGAAGACGTCGAGCGGCACGCCGTATTGCAGGCCGATCGAGATCGAGGTGCCGAGCACGTCCATCAAACCACCGATGGTCGATCCTTCCTTGGCCATCGTGATGAACACTTCGCCAGGACGTCCATCGAGGTAGAAGCCGACCGTCACATACCCCTCATGTCCCTGGATGTTGAACTTGTGCGTCATGCTACGGCGGGTATGCGGCAACCGCTCCCGGCGCGGCTTCTGCCCTGAAGTCGAAGCGGTGGTAGCCGAGGGGGTAACCACCTCGACGACAGCGACCGGAGCAGGAGTTGGAGCAGGGGCGGGCGCAGGCTCCGGTGTACTCACGGGAGTCGCCTTCGCGGTTGCGCTGTCACTCTCCGACTTCGTGCTCACCGGCTGACTTCCCTTCGAGCCGTCACGATAGATGGCGAGCGCCTTCAGCCCCAACTTCCAACCTTCGAGGTATGCCTCGCGGATATCCGCAACGGTCGCCTCGTTGGGGAGGTTGCAGGTCTTCGAGATCGCGCCTGAGAGGAAAGGCTGAACGGCCGACATCATTCGCAGGTGACCGCGGAAGTGGATGCTCCGCCCACCTTGCGGCGGGGCGAAGGCACAGTCGAAGACGGGCAGATCTTCGTCTTGAAGCCCCGGAGCCCCTTCGATCGTGTCCCGAGCGTCAATATGGTCGAGGATGCCTCGGATGACCGGCTCATCATAGCCAAGCTTCCGAAGCGCCATCGGAACCGTCCGATTGACGATCTTGAGCATGCCACCACCGGCAAGCTGCTTGTACTTCACCAAGGCGATGTCGGGCTCGATCCCGGTCGTATCGCAGTCCATCATGAAGGCGATCGTTCCGGTCGGAGCGAGTACCGTCACCTGGCTGTTGCGGTAACCGTACCGCGCGCCCATGTCGACGCATTCGTCCCACACGGAGCGAGCTTCGGCGAGGAGGGCAGGGGAGACGCTTCGGTCGATGGACTCGACCGCGTCGCGATGCATCTCCATCACCCGCAGCATCGGCTCTCGGTTGAGCGCGAAACCCTCGAACGGCGCGAGGTGCCCCGCATGCTCGGCGCTGGTCAAGTAGGCCTGACCGTGCATGATCGCCGTGATCGCACCGGCAAGCGCCCGCCCCTCGTTGGAGTCATAGGGGAAGCCCGAGGCCATGATCAGGCTGCCGAGGTTGGCGTAACCCAACCCCAACGGACGGAACTTGTGGCTGTTCGCGGCGATCCGTTCGGTTGGGTAGCTGCCGTGATCGACCAGGATCTCTTGCGCGGTGATGAAGAGCCGGCAGGCGGCCCGAAATCCTTGAGCGTCGAAGCTACCGTCCTCGCGGCGGAACTTCATCAGGTTGATCGACGCCAGGTTGCAGGCGCTGTCGTCGATGAACATGTACTCGCTGCAAGGGTTGCTCGAGTTGATCGGCGCGGTGTTCGGGCAGGTATGCCAGCGCTGGATCGTGTCTTCGAACTGCATGCCCGGGTCGCCGCAGAGCCAAGTCCCCTCGGCGATCTTATCCATCACGCTGCGGGCCGAGAGCGTTTCCATGGGGCGCCCGGTCGTGACGGCACGCGTGGTCCACTCGCCATCGTTCTCGACGGCGCGGAGGAACGCATCGCTGGCGCGGACCGAGAGGTTGGCGTTCTGGAACATCACGGAGCTATAAGCTTCTCCGTTGAAGTTCGCCTCATACCCCGAAGAGATCAGGGTCTGAGCCTTCTTTTCTTCCTTGATCTTACACTCGATGAACTCGACGATATCGGGATGCCAGACTTTGAGTGTCTGCATCTTCGCCGCACGACGGGTTTTACCCCCCGACTTGACCACGCTGGCGATCGAGTCGTACACCCGCATGAAGCTGACCGGACCCGATGGCCGTCCGCCGCCGCTGAGCTTTTCTCGACTCGAGCGCAAGGTGGATAGGTCGGTGCCGGTTCCGCTGCCGAATTTGAAAAGCATGGCTTCCGACGTCGCCAGCTTCATGATGTCCTGCATGTCGTCGGCCACGCTCTGGATGAAGCAGGCCGAACCCTGCGGGTATTGGTAGGCACTCTCAGCCTGGACCACGGCCCGCGTCTCTTCATCCCATCGCCAGTTGTTGGCCGGGCCCGCGATCCCATAGCGGTGATAGAGGCCGACGTTAAACCAGACCGGCGAGTTGAACGAGCCGTATTGGTTCAGGCAGAGCGAGGTCAGCTCATCATAGAACCGCTCGCCATCCTCGGGGGTGGCGAAGTAACCGTCCGCCTGACCCCAGTCGGTCAGCGTGCGCGTCACCCGGTCCACCAATTGCCGAACGCTCGTTTCGCGCTCGGGTGTGTTGATCTCGCCGTAGAAGTACTTGCTCACCACGACGTTGGTCGCCAACTGGCTCCACGTCTTGGGAATTTCGCACCCCGTCTGCTGGAAGAGTACACGTCCACGCTCATCCTTGATTTCAGCCGTCCGCAGTTCCCAATCCACCTGGTCGAACGGACTGACCCCCTCGGTGCTGAAAACACGGGGGACCTTCATTCCCGAACGACCGTGCGCCCCGCGTGATGTACCAGCATCCTTCGTCGTCCGTTCGTCAACTGTCGCCATGGACGGTCTCCCGTGTTCCACACTGCCGAAAGCAACTGCTGTAAGTTTGTCAAGTTGTCGTCTTTCCTGCCCGCCGTCAAGCAATCTTTTCCCTTAAACATTTTCGGGCGCGTCGTGCCAAATGCAGAAATCGTTCCCCATTCTCTAGTTTCGCAAACAGCACAAATAAAAGGGGAGGCCTTCTGCGCTCCTCAACAGCGGGTTGTAAAGACTTTGGAGTCGTGCAAAGACCCCACGTGGACTGATGTGGCCAAGTCTTTGTTCTCGAGGTCACTGAACGTCTATTTTACACAATATTCATGCATCGTGATCAACCCGAGACGCGTGATGTCTCCTCTGAAGCAGAACAAATATGACGGCTTTAGCGAATCTTTTTGTTAAACACGCATTATGCATACTCGGTACAGCATGACTAACCCTCCCATCGCGAACCACTTGCCCGATCGGACGACCTCCGGCAAGCAGAGTTATCAGGCAAAACAGGGGCATGCGCCCAAGCACGAATGTCTTCGTGGTGACGGGATGACCTGGGCGGCAAAGTGGAAAAAAGGGGGAAGTAGGAGACGCTGGAAGGAAATGCGCAAGAAAAAACCGTTCCAATACCGGGAAATCCGGCAACTTGGAACGGTGCGTCAGAAAAGGCTTGGTGAGTGCGCGTCGAAAAATGGATCAGGCAGGAGCAACTACCTGGGTGATCTGGATCGCCGTGTAGGGTTGGCGATGTCCCTTGCGACGACGCAAGTTCTTGCGACGACGGAACTTCTGAACGATAATCTTCTTGTCGCGGAACTGTTGGACAATCTTCGCGACGACTTTGGCCCCTTCGACGACCGGGGCACCGATGGTCGCACCGTCGCTTCCCGCGAGCAGCAACACCTTGGAGAAGACGAGTTCCGACCCGGGATCACCCTGGCGCCGATCGACGACGATACGGTCTCCCTCTCGAACCCGAAACTGGTGGCTGCCGTCCTCAAAGATCGCGTACATCCATCAAACTCCTCAAAACCCCGGGCAAGGCTCAGGATTAGGCCCGAGGCCGCTCATACGACCGTGGTCGTTCCTCGCTGGGTGAACGACCCAGCCTTGCACGCGGGAGGACGACACGGAAAGCGTCTCATGATACCGTCCGGGACCAGCAAGGGGAAGTGCAACCTCCACGCATAGAGGGTTGTTAGTCCGGAACAAAAAAGCCATGGATTCCCGATCGATACGGGGGCCTCGCCTGGTTCCTCGGACTGCCGTAAATTTCGTTGGCATGAGTTCTATCAATGGGGGGAACGTCCCCA